>Ga0209061_1000178_pt1 | contig 209379 bp, 207 predicted proteins | sample Coa_R1_10_FD_187157 | JGI IMG/M metagenome (GOLD analysis project Ga0209061, IMG submission 187157) | Surface soil microbial communities from Centralia Pennsylvania, which are recovering from an underground coalmine fire - Coalmine... | ecosystem: Environmental > Terrestrial > Soil >... | reverse complement strand
CCGGCAGGCTCCGGCCCGGATGTCCTCGATGTCCTGAGACACGCCGCAAGCCGAGCCCAGGTAAGCCAGCTACGGGGTGTCCTCGATGGCCTGAGACACCTGTCCTCGATGTCGTGAAACTAGACACCCTCAGCTCCACTCCACGCGTCTTACTCGAACCCTCGACATTGTGCATGAGGGTTCGAGTAGGACGCTTGCCTGTGTTCTGACGCTGGTCGGCCCAGCTCAGGGCTTGTTGCTGGGTGTCGCGATCGAGCAGCAGCCCGAAGGATCGGGTTGGCTCGGTGCGGATCGTGTCGTCAGCATCGAGGTAGATGCGGGTGAAGAACGCCTGATTCGCCATCCGCCGGGTCGTGTCTGAGCCGCAGCCGTAGACGGTCTGGCAGTCACCCGCCAGCGCCAGGCATTCTTGGAGGTGAGTGCGGGCTTCCTCGTAGGTGCTGTCGAGGGCGTCGAGGCGGGTGGTTACGAGGTCGAGCTGGCGGGCGAGGCGGTCTTGCTCCTCTTTGAGCAGGTCCAGCGGGAGCGCTCCGGCGTAGTGGGCTTGGAGGCTGGCGCGCCGCTGGTCTTGGATGCGGTCGCGCTCGACGGTGAGCTGGTGGCGTTCGGTCTCGCTGGAGGCGTGCAGGCTGGCGAACTCCTCGTCCAACATGCCCAGCATGGCGTGGCGCACATCCGGGGGTATCTGGATGGTCTTGTAGTGGTCGGCGACGAGCTGTTCCACCTTGTCCACGAGGATCGCGGGGCGGGTGCAGTGGGTGCGCTTGGCGTGCCGACCGGCGCAGACGAAGTAGGGGTAGATGTTCCCGCTGGCGCTGCGGGCGTTGGAGATCATCAACCGGGAGCCGCACGCGCCGCAGTAGACGGTGCCCTTGAGGTAGTGGTCGTGACGACGACGCCGGTCCCCGGCGCTGTTGTGGGCGGAGAGGACGGTTTGGACGCGGTACCAGACCTCGATCGCCACGATGGGCGTATGCGCTCCGGCGTAGGTGACGCCCTTGTAGGTCACGTCGCCCTTGTAGTAGGGGTTGGTCAGCATCCGATGCACGGAGGAGAACGCGAGCGGCTTGGCCGGCCGGCGCGGCGTGGGCACGGTGGCCAGGCCGCGGGCGATCAGCTCCTCATAGATTTGCGCGGTGGTCCAGTTCCCGGTCGCATAGGCGTGGAACGCCCAGGTCACGTGCGGGGAGCGTTCGGGATCGACCTCGATGGTGCGGATCTCGCGGCCCAGCTCGTCACGCTTGCGGACGTTGAGGTAGCCGATCGGGGCTCTGGTCGGGGTCCCGCCGGCGGCGGCCTTCTGCACGAGGCCCTTGGTGACCTCGGTCGCGAGGTTCAGGGAGTAGAACTCGGCGATCGAGGACATGATCCCGTGGACCAGCATCCCGGAGGGGGTCTCGTCAATGTTCTCGGTGGCGGAGACAAGCATGACCCCGGCTTGACGCAGCTCGTAGTGGATCATCGCGTCGTCGAGCCGGTTGCGGGCGAGCCGGTCAATCTTGTGGACGATGCAGTACGCGACCGGGTGGGCCTTGACGTAGGCGAGAAGACTTTGGAGGGCAGGCCGGTGATCGGTGGTGGTGCCTGACTCGCCAGGCTCGATGAACTCCTCCACGATCGCTGCGCCCAGGCTCTCGGCCTTGCGCTCGTTCGCCTCGCGTTGCGCCGGCAGGGAGAATCCTTCGTCGCGTCCGCCGCGGTGGGCTTGTTCCTTGGTTGAGACCCGCAGGTAGGAGACAGCCAGGGCGCCGTCCTCAGCGCTCGCTCGACTACCAGGGGTGGAGCCTGATTGTTTCGGCATCGGGTGTTCCTCTCGTCGGTTGCTCAGGTGAGCTGACCGGGCCGGGAACTTCCGATGAGGCGGGGTAGTCAGTCCTGAGAGGTAGGCCCCGACGAGAGGGGCGGACACATCCCGAAGATGTGCCGAAACGTTGCTCTGCTACCACACCGGCCAGGCCAGCGTGACTCCTTAAGGATACCGCCCTCGCCGGTCCGACAAGCGGAGCACGCGAGCCGGGAGGGGTCAGGACGTGTGGCGGGCGACGCCACTGGCGCTGTCGGCTTTGGGGTGCTGGGCGTCGGCACGCTCCAAGGCCATCTGAATGAACAGGCGCGCCAGCAGCCGAGGGTCGAGCGGGTCACGGCGGATCGCCCGAATCCGCCAGCTCAGCTCCGGCCGACCAGCGGACCGGCGGCGCTGCTTGGCGGCCGTCATGACTGGTCCTCCGCCCCTGGCTCGCCGCGGCGAAGGAACTCGACTTCGGCTTGGGCGCGGCGGTTGACATCGGCGATCACGAACGCGACGAACTCCTCGTCGCGGTTGACGATGGCCCGTTCGGGCTCGGGAGAGAGGGCGTCTTCGCCGGGCCAGGCGGTCTGGCGGGTCGGCCGGTCCCGGTCCAGGCGGGTTCCGGACAGCGCCACCCACTCCCGCAGACGGGCTTGGGCGGCGTGGAAGTCGGCGAGCCACCCGATCGGCGCGGAGGCGTGCTGGGCGGGGTCGTAAGCGCCGAGCCAGTGCAGGTGCAGCGCGGACAGCTCCCACACCAGCTCGGGGTGCCGGTGCCAGTACGGCGGGATGATCGAGGCAGGCAGCCCGAACTCGAGGCGCAGCCAATCGACCCACTCGTTCAGCGCCAGCCACTCATACTCGGCGTCCTCTGCCGTGAGGGTCCGCCAGTTGACCGGGTGCGGCACGTCGGTCTCGGTCTCGTCTGTGGTGTCGGCGGTGACCTCGTCCGGCTCCGGCTCGGGCTCCAGGCCGCTGTCGGGGTCGTTGGCCCAGTCGTAGGGCGGGTTCTTGGACGGCTCGGGAGGCTGGGGGCTCATCGCTGGTCGCTCGCTTTCCTGCGGTGGTCGAGCACCGGCGAATCCGGTGCCGTTACCCGGCAGGTGCGCCATCGCTTCCCAGCGGTGACGGCGGATTGATGCGGCTACCAGCTCATGCCGGGCGCGGGCCGTGGCGGGCTGGTGTCGTATCCGGCTCGGACGAACGTCGGCGGCTCTTGGCGCTGTGGTGCCGTCTGCCTGGCGTGCGGGTCATGCCGCGTGTGGAGGGACTCGACCGTGATCCGTTGCTCGACTGGCGGGTCGGCCAGCTCCGGCGAACCGGGTTCTTCATCGTGGCTGAGTGCGGCCAGTTGGGCTTCAACGTCGCTCAGGTGCCGTTCGGCGTCGCGGAGCGCCTGGGCGTGCCGGAAGGGCTGTCCGATGCGCTGCGCGGCGTCGGCGATGGTCTGCTGGGCTGTGGCGAGGTCGTCTTGGGCGTGGTCGAGCAGGGCGGGGATGCCCGTGACTCGGTTCTCGATGCGTTGGATCAGCCCGACGCCGCCTTCCAGCAACGTCTCGCGGCTGATGGTGAAGGTGCTGCGCGGTACCCCGCCGAGGGTGATGTCGATGTTGGCGCTCTCGTAGCCGGGTCGGAGCGCGAGGTGGATCGGAAAGCTGCTGATCTGGCCGACGATCCCGTAGTCGCGGGTGGTGTAGCGGGGCGCCCATTTCAGGTCGCTGTTGTTCGCCCACCGGGCTAGCGCGGTGGCGGCGTCGACTCGGCTGGTGTAGGTGTGGTCGTGAAGCTGGATGCGGAAGCGGTCCCCGCCGGTGTCGGTGATCTTCGGCAGTGCGGCTTCCAGTCCGGCGATGTCGGCGCTGGCGCGTTCGGCGGTGTGTTCGGCGCTTTGGCGAGTATGGGTCAGCATGTTCTCGTTGCGCTGATAGGCGCGCTCCAGCCGACGCAGCCGTCCGACCTCGTTCTGCACGGTGGAGTGCTCCAGCAACAGGGGGTTGCCGGATGAGATGGCCTTGGCCTCGGCGGCGGATAGGGCGCTTGAGTCGATCTCCTCGATCTCGCGGCTGTCGAGCTTGCCGCGCATGACCTGGGCGATGAAGGTGGCCTTGCGCTCGACGCCTTGCCACATATAGCTGTCGAAGGATCGTTCGGTCACGAACCGGACGATCGCGATCTCGGGGTTCTGGTTGCCTTGGCGCAGAATCCGGCCCTCGCGCTGCGCGATGTCAGACGGTCGCCACGGGCAATCGAGGTGATAGAGCGCCACGGCCCTCGCCTGAACATTCGTGCCGACGCCCATCTTCTCCGTGGACCCGACGAGGACTGCGACGTGGCCGGCGCGGGCGGCGGCGAACAGGCGGGCCTTGTCCACGTCGGTCTTGGCCTCGTGCATGAACCGGACCTGATCGCCGGGCATCCCGCGGGCGACGAGCTCGCGGTGCAACTCGTCGTAGGCGTTCCAGCGATCCGGGTTCGGGGTGCCGATATCGGAGAACACCAACTGGAGCGCCCCGCGCACAGGTGAAGGCTGGCCGGTGATCGTGTCCAGGTACTCGTTGTCGCGGGTGCTTTCCCAGACTCGGTGTATGGCGTCGGCGGCGGCGTCGACCTTGGTTGGCCCGGACGGGTCGTTGGGGAGGACCATGCGGATGTCCAGGGCGGCCTTGCGGCCGTCGGTGGAGATCTTGAGCATGTTGTCCTCGTCCGGGCTGACCCGGCGGGCGGCGACCGCTTCGGCCCGCTGGCCGAGGTGTTCGATGAACTGCTCCAGCTCGACGGTGGGCTGCACCGCGACCGTGGCCGGTGCGCGCTGCCCGTCCTCGCGCGCGGCCAGGTCCGGGGTTGGCAAGCGCAGGTCGGCGGCGGTCTTGACGTCGGCGAATACCGACCAGACGCGCAACATCTCGGGGACGTTGGAGAACTTGCTGAATCGGGTCTTGAGCCGGAACCCGTTGCCGGTCGGGGCCATCTCCATCTGCGTGACCGTCTGCCCGAACGTCGCCGCCCACGCATCGAACGCGCCGATCCCGGCCTTGTCCAACAAATCCGGCCTCAGGAACCTCTGCATCACATACGCCTCAGTCACCGAGTTGGCGATCGGGGTTGCGGTCGCCCCCGTCGCCACGCGCTCGCGGCCTTGGGAGCGCAGGTACTCCAGCTTCATGTGCAAGTCGCTGGCCCGCTCGGAGCCCTCGATCGCCGCGTCACGGATGTTGGACTCGGTGGCAAGGTTCTTGTACATGTGTACCTCGTCCACGACCACGTAGTCGATGCCGGTGTCCTCGAAACACACCCCGCGGTCACGGTCAAGATCGGTGCGGGCCTTCAGCTTGTTCTCCAACAGCAGCAGGCGCCGCTCGATCCGCTTCACGCTCATCCGCTCTCCGGCCTTGGCGTCCTGGAGCACGCCGCGAACGTCATCGACCTGGGCCTGGATATACGCCTTCTGCGTCTCAGGCCGCAGCGGGATCTTCGCGAACGCTCCTTGCGTGAGGATCACGGCATCCCATTCGTTGGCCGCCACCCTGGCGACGAATAGGCGCCGCTTGTCGGCGGTCACGTCGGCGGTGGACGCGGCGAGGATGCGAGCGCGGGGATAGATCTGCAACCACTCTCTGCCGAACTGCTCCAGCATGTGATTCGGCACGACCACGACGGGCTTGGTGATGAGGCCCATGCGGCGCATCTCCATAGCTCCCATGACCATCTCGGCGGTCTTGCCCGCCCCGACCTCATGGAACAGGCCGGCGGCGGGCTCGGCGATCATCCGGGCGACCGCGGCTCGCTGATGCGCCATCGGCGTGAAGCTGGCGGCCATGCCGGGCAGCGACAGGTACTCCCCGGCGCCGGTGTAGTCACGCAGCACGATGCTGTTGAACCGGCGGTTGTACTCGTCCACCAGGGTCTTGGCTCGCGCTGGGTCTTCCCATACCCACTCGGAGAATCGTTCTTGGAGGGCATCGGCCTTCTCTTGGGCGGCGGTGGTCTCGACCGGGTTCAGCACGCGGCACTTCTTGCCGTTGTCCTCGTATTCGTCGTAGACAAGCAGGGTCCGCTGCTCCATCAGCGCCTGGGCGATGTCAGGCGCGGGCCGGCGGGCGGTGCCCCACTCCGAGGCGGCGAGGATGCCTTGCCGGCCGCCGCGGACCTCCCACATCCCCGGCAGCGGATTCTCGACCCGCACATCCTCGGCACGCAGCAACTCCCGCAAGAACTGCTCGTGAACCTCCGCGCTGATCCACACCGCGCCAAGCCGGGCGGTTATGTCCTCGACCCCCAGATCGGGTGGGAGCACTTCAGCCAGCGCGTCGACGTTGACCTGAAACGCCGGGTCGTCCGCGGCGCGGGTCCGGGCGGTGTCCAGCTTGGTGCGCACGTCGCCGGACAGGTATGCGGGGGCGTGGACCAGTTCGCCGGTGTCGGGGTCGGTGAACACCATTCCCGCCAGGGCTTGCCGGGCCTCGGGCCCGGGCATCCCGAGCAGGTCGGCGATCAACGCTAGGTCGATGTCTCCGGTCCGGTCCAGGCTGACGGCGATCGCGTCCGCCGGGGTCTCCACCCCTTGAACTTCGGCGCGGGGGGCGACGACCCGGCGGTGCAAGATCGCGGCGGGCTGGGCGGTCTGGTCCTGGTCGTCGAACTGCTCCAACGCCAGCACCAGCGCCCCGAACGGGTCCGAGCGCAGCAGCCGGATCGGGCTCGGCACGATCCGCGCGAACGTCGGCTCGCCGGCGTCGTTGGTGCGGCCGGTGGGTCGTAGCGTGTAGCGGTTGATCGGCCCGTACCGACCCACGTACCGCTCATAGTCCAACCGAAGCGCGTGGCGGGCGGCGGTGATCTCCTCGGTGTCGTCCACCGTGCCCGCCTCCAGACCGAGCAGCCGGGTAGCGCCGTCCCGGAGTCCCAACAGGGCGCGCAGCTCGGCGCTGCCCGATTTCGGGACCGTCAACGGCTCCAAGACGCCGCCGGCCACCGTGGAGAACCCGTCGCCACCGGCGACGATGGTGCCGTCCCACAGCTCCGGGTCGGCCGGTGCCGCCGCGGCGCGGCGGGCCTGCTGATCGGCAGGGCGGTCGGTCATCACCAGGCTGTCGCGCCGGGCAGCGAACGTGATCTGGTTGAGCGTGTCGGCCAGCTCGTCCTCGAGGTGGTCGAGGTTGCTGGTGATCGTGAGGGTGTCGGCGCCGTGCATCCCGCGGCTGGTGCCGACCTCGCCGAGCATGTGCTCGGGGTGGTTGTCGAAGTAGGTGTTGATCTTCAACGGGGTGCCGTCGATCGTGATCGGCACGACCGTCTCCCACGACTGGTCGGCCGGCGGGCGGTCCGGTTCGCGGCGGCGGAAGATCAACAGGTCGGTCACTACGTCGCTGCCCGCGGCGCGGCGGTGCGCCCCGGTCGGCAGGCGGACGGCGCCGACGAGATCGGCGAGGTCGTTCATCTCGCGGCGGGCGCCGGGGTTTTGGGCGTCCATCGTGAAATGCGAGGTCAGGACGGCCACCATTCCGCCCGGCCGCGTCAGCGCCAGCGACTTGAGGATGAAGTGGTTGTGCATCGACTGGCGGGTGCCGTTGTGAACGGGGTCGTGCAGGGTCACGTTCCCGAACGGCACGTTCCCGATCGCCGCGTCGAAGCTCCCCTCGGGCAGTCGGGTGTCGGCGAACGACTCGGCCCGGATGGTCGCCTGCGGGTACAGCGCAGCCGAAATGCCGGCGGTGATCGGGTCAAGCTCGACTCCCGTCATCTGTGCGGTTTCGGGGGCGAGGCCGATGAACGTGCCCGCACCGGAGCCGGGCTCCAGCACCGTGCCGCCCTGGAAGCCGAGATCACGTAGTGCCCGCCACATCTGGCGGGCGATCAGTGGATCGGTATAGTGGGCGTTGATCGTCGTGCGCGCCGCCGCATCCCACTCGGAGCCCGACAGCAGGCCGCGCAGCTCGGCCCGCTCGCGGTCCCAATCGGCCTTCGTGTCGTCGAAGACGTCGGGGATCGCACCCCACGACGACCAGCGGGCCAACACCCTCTGCTCGTCCGAACTCGCCGGGCGGCCCTGCTCGGTGATGCTGCGGGCCAGGCGGATCGCCGCCACGTTGGCCTGAAAGCGGGCCTTCGCCCCCGAGGGGGCGAGATCGTCTTGGCTTGCCGGGACGAACCGGCCGGCGGGCTCGCCTAGCTCTGGCTCTGGGGTCGGCGCAGCTCGCGCCAAAAGCGGATGTTCGCCGCCTCCAACAGCGCCGGCTGGTTCGCCCGCATGTAGTCCCTCGGCGGCTCGGTCGCCACCAGCTCCTCCAGGAACTCCACCGGCAGCGCCCAGGTCTGGGCCATCTCCTCCAGCTCGTCGGTCGCGGGCATCGAGTCCGGGTAGTCCTGGATCCTCTCCGCCCAGGAGATCAGGTTCTCGTCGGCCGGCCGGGTCTGCTCCCACTCCTCGCGGGCCTCGGGCAGCGGCAGCTCCGGGTCCTTGATCCACACCAGCTCTGCCATCACGACCTCCTCCGCGATTCTGCGCGCCGTCTGCAACCGGGCGACCTTCTCCAAGTATGACTCCGCCGAACAGCGTTCCGGTCTCATCGAGGCGACCCTCGCCGCCAGGTCTCCCACCTGCGCCTCTACCTCGGCTCCCAGCTCGCTGAAGAACTGGGTCGCGTCCGCCAGAGCCGCTACTCGGCTCGGTGTGTAGGTCTGCCAGTGCTGTAGTGCGATCGTCCCGTAGCGGTTCATCAGGTTCCTCCTGGCTCGCTTGTTGCTCGCTGTCGGCCGGCTCGGCGACCTGGTTGGCCGCGATCTGGTCGTCGGCGGCAGCCGGGCTCAGGCCCCACAGGTCCAGCTCCAACTGGCCGGGCGTCTCGCGCGCCACGACCCACCCTCCGATCCGTCTAACCGCGCGTGGTCAGTAGCCGAGCCCGCTCGACTCCGCCCCGACCGGTTGCTGCTCTGCGGCGGCACGGACGGTGCCGTTACGGCTGGCCGACTGTCGCTCCGCGGCCGGTGCCTCCCGTTCGGCGCGGGGGCGACGATCGACGGTGTAGGTGGTGAGGTTCGGGTCGTGGCTCAGCCGCTTGGCGACGAACTGCTCATCGGCGCGCTCTTGCCCATCTACGACGTGGGTGTAGTCGCGCACGTAGCCCTGCGCGAGGAAGTTGTCGCCTTTGCGGAACCTGTCGGCGGACAGCTCGGCGCCTTTGCCGAACTGGACGAGATCGTGGAACGTTGGCTCCAGCTCGGTGAAGCTGCCGTCGTCCTCGCGGCGGTAGTGCTGGATGCCGATGCGGGCGTAGAGGCGGGCCTCGCCGTTGTCGTTGAACGTCAGTCGTGGGTCGCTGGCGATAAACCCGTTGATCGACGGTGAAGTCCTGATCGCCACGATGTACCTCCCAGGTTCGGGTCATGAACGAGCACCGGCTAGTGCTCCACCCGAGAGGTGCGCCACCGCTCCCGCTCGGCCCGGCGGCCGGTGGATAGGTCAGGCGGCGGAGCGCAGGGCTTGCTCGATATGGCGGCGTTCGGCGGTGAGCTGGTCGGCGTCCTTACGGCCGGTCCAGGGCCGCAGGTCGGTCACAATCGGCGGGGCAGCGCGCAGCAGGATCGTGCCGAGCCCGAACGGCATCGTCCGCAGCGCGTCCGGGGGCAGGATCGGGACGCGGCGGATCGAACGTTGATGCGACCTGCCGCCGTTGGCGTCGGTGGTGGTCGAGTCGGTGGTCTCGTCGCGCTCGCCGATGAGGGTGGAGAGGTCTTGCAGGTCGCGGCTGTTTGACTCTCCGCCCAAGATGATCTTGACGATCGCGGTATCGGAGATCGCAGCTGCCTGGTTTTCGCCCCATTTCTGCCGCGCTTGGGCCATCGACTGAAGGACGGTCAAGGTCGTGATCCCGGTCCCGCCACCATCTGACATCAGCGTAGGTAGGGACGGCAGCGGGGCGAGGCTGGCGATCTCATCCAGCGCCAGTAGCAGCGGTGGGTCGAGGCGGGCACCGGGTGAGCGGGCGGCGTGACGGCGGGCGGTCTCGGTCAAGTCCTCGATGAACGCGGCTACCAGCGCCGCACTGGCGCCGGTTCCGGCGCCGGTCGCCAGCAGGTAGAGCGTGCCGTGCTCGGCCAGGAACGCATCGGGGTCGAAGTGCTCACCGTCGCGTGGGGTCACGGCGTCGAGGACTCTCGGGTCGGCGAGAGCGTTGAACGCGAGTCCGACGCCTTGCCAAATCGAGTCGCGGGTGCGGGGGTCTGAGTCGATCATCGACCCCAAGCTGTCCGCCCATCCCTCCGCCGCCCCGCTGTCTGATTGGAGGACGTGTACGGCGTCGACGGCGGCAATCGGATTCAGCGCCCACTGATACAACGCGCGAGCGTCGCGCCCGTCGAGGGCGGCGGCGTGCAGCAGCGCTTGGATCGCGGCGGCGGTCTTGCCCTCCCAGAACCCGCCGCCCTCAACGCCACCACCGCCGAGTCCGGTCCCGGCAGCGAGGCCGGTGGCGCGGATCATCGCTGTCAACGGGTCCTCGCAGCCGCGGATCGGGGACCAGCGCAGCCCGGCAGGGAGGCCGGGCGCCAGGTGTTGGGGGTCGAACACCGCGACGGGCCCGGCCTTGCGGCGGGCGGTCAGGGTGACGGTGAGGTTGTCGGGGCGCGTCGAGGTCGTCACCACCGCGCCGGGCGCGTCCAAGATGGCGTTGATGACCACGTGGAGGCCCTTGCCGGAGCGGGGCGGGCCGATCAGCAGCATCGAGTCCTCGACCGACGCCCACACCTGCTGCCCCTTCGCTCGCCCGAGCAGGTAACCGACCTCGGAGGGAGCTGGCTTGTGCAGGGAGGGGCGCAGCGTCCCCGCGCGGCGGCGTAGCGCCTTCGCGGAGGCGCCCTTGCGGATTTGCGCGGCGGTGGCGAGCCCGGCCCGCCGCCGGGGATCGTCGCTCGAATCGTGAGCACGCACGAGACGCACCACCAGCCAGGCGACTGCTCCGGCAGCGATCAGCAGGACAGCGACGACGGCCCAGTAGGCGATCGGGCTCAGTCCCGGCGCCCGCAACGCGGCGGCGGGCCGGGTTGGGTGAGCAAGTACGGCCAGCCCAGTCCCAAGGCTCCCGGCCGGCCGCCCGACGCCGGTGAGCCAGGCGGTGATCGTGCCCGCCGCGCGCAACAGGCCGGCGAGTACGCCGAGCGAGGCGATCAGGCCGAGACCGAAGTTGATCGCGGTGTCGTTACCCGACCGGGCCGTCTGGCCCGTCATCGCCGCCGCCACCGACGAACCGGCCGTGCCGGGAGGCTTCCGCGGACGATCGTTCCTGACGCCGAGCCGAACAAGACGACATCGCCGAGCTGGTGTGGCAGGCTCGGTGAGTCGGTGAGCGTGGCTGCCCCGTTCTGGTCAGCCGCGATCGTCGTGGTTACTACGGCGACCAGTACCGTCTCGCCGGGCAGGAACCCCTCGCCGCGCAAGACCGGATCGTCGCCTGGCTCGCCACCGCCGGGTGGGCTGCCGTCGGGTGTGGGGTGGTGGGGTTGGAGGATGTCGGCGTAGCGGGACCCGTCGGGCTCGCGGACTTCGACCCGGACTGGACCGCCGTGGCTGTCGGCGATCGTGGCCAGCGCCGTCCCCATCTCCCCGCGCGGAGTAGGCCCGTCCGGGTGTTCGATGCCATCCACGGTCAGGCGCACGGTGCCGGATTGATCGACGGTGGCGATGACCTGCGGCAACACCGCTGGCACGACCTCCGTACCTGACGGCTTGCCTGGGGGTTGGGGGGTGTGGTGCGGCCGGTGCATCAGTTCGCTCGCATCCGGGCGGTGGTGTCGAACACGGTCAGCTCGGCCGGGTGGAGTTGGTGCTGTACGACGAAGGAGCGGTCGGCGATGCGCCACAGTCCTTGTCCGGTCCCGAGTTGGGGGAGCATCTTCTGCTCGGTGCCGGTCAGGTTGAGCATCCCGGCGGTGGAGCCGAGCTGGTCGGACTCTTGGCGGTAGATGATCCTGGTCTCGGCGTTCGCCAGCAGTGAGGACGCGAGGGCGTGCGCGGCGGTGCCTTGGTCGCCCACGTTGTCCAGGTCGGTGAGCTTGTGGAAGATCAGCATGTTCGCGATCCCGAAATGCCTCCCCAATCTCCATTGCGCGTCCATGCGTCGCAGCAGGGCGGGGTGTTGCATGAGCTGCCATGCCTCGTCGTAGATCACCCAGCGGTGCCCGCCGTGCGGGTCCAAAAGGGCGGACTCCATCCAGGCTGATGCGCAGGTCATGAGCACGGAGACGAGGGCGTTGTTCTCTGCGACCCGCGACAAATCCAGGGACACCATCGGCAGGTCGGGGTCGAACGCGACGGTGGAGGGGCCGTCGAAGATGCCGGCCAGGTCGCCTGCGACGAGGCGGCGCAGGGCATGGCCGACCAGCCGGCCATCCTCCGCCAACCGTGGGTCGTTGCTGCCGGTGTCGGGGTTGAGGATGCGATCGACGACCATCGGCAAGATCGGCGTCTCCGAGCTGACAACCGCAGCGTTAAGGGCGATGTCCACGGCGGTGTGCTCGACCGGCGACAGCGGTCGGCCGAGCACCGTTTCGGATAGCGCGCCGATCAGGTCCCGGCGGCGGGCCGCGACCATCGCCGCCCACTGCACATCAGAGACCCCGGACGGTCGCCGGCCGCCGTCGAGGGGGTTGAGGCGGTTCGGTAGGCCGTGGCCGAGCACGATCGCCTGCCCACCCACCGCCTGGGCGACCGGGGTGTGCTCGCCCTTCGGGTCCCCCGGCACGTAGACCCTTCTCCCGAAGGCGATCGAGCGGGTGTACAGCGACTTCGCCAAAGCGGACTTGCCCGCACCCACGATCCCGGCCAACACCACGTTCGGGGCGGTGATGACCCCGTGCTGGTACAGCACCCACGGGTCGTAGACGAAGCTGCCGCCGGAGTAGAGGTCTTGGCCGACGAACACGCCCTCCCCGCCCAGGCCACCCTCGGCGAGAAACGGGTACGCGCCGGCCAGGGTGGCGCTGGTGTCTTGATGGGCGGGGAGCCGGAAGGACCGCCACGCCCGCAACGCGCCAGCTCCCGGCTCCCCGCTACGCGGCAGGTACGTCGTCGCTTCCCGCTCGGCGCGCTCCGCGTCCGCCTGGACACGAGCCGTCGCCTTACGCTGCGCGGCGTCGGCGGCGTACGCGTGCGCAGCGGCCCGGCGGGCGGCCCGGCGGTCGCGGCGGTGCTGGCCGGCCCGGCCGACCAGCACCGTCGAGTACAACTTCTTCTCGCGCGAGGCCATGCGTCCAGCTCCCTTAACGGCAGAACAGGTGTCTGCCCGCTCAGGTACGCCGACCGTCCCGTCTCAGCGGCGGAGCGAGCCCGGCCCCTCCCGCGAGGCGGTGTCAGCGCCGAACGCCGACGGCGGCGCCAACCGGCCCGTACGGTTGCTCAGTCGGCGTGTGAGGTCCGCGTCGATTCCCGATTGCCACGCGATCCGGCCGTTGTGGCTAAACGCATCGTTCAATGACCGGTTGGCTTGTTGCACACGGTCCGCAGCGTCATAGAGGTCAGTGCGGGCCGCCGTCGCTTCGTAGCGACCAGCTTGTTGGTCGCCGTCGTCGGTGGCGGCCCGGCCGGCGTTGCGGTCGTGCCAGGCGGCGAGCTGATCGAGCGACTGGCCGAGGGAGGCCAGCGCGGTCGAGAGCGATCCGAGCACCCGGTAGACGTCGCTCGGGTCCGTGATGACCCGGCTGGCATGGGCCAGGCCGCGGAGCGCTTCGGCGGCCTCGGCGGCATCGTCCGCTGGGTTCTCGTAGGTCGGCATCGCTCACGCTCCCTGATTCGTGTCCTGTCATGCCGGTCAGGTGCGCCGGCAGTCCGATCTACAGGCCGCGGCAGAGCGGCAACGCCGCGGCGGTGAAAGCTTGGGCTTGCTGACCGACCAGGCGGCGAGTCTCGCAGGAGGCTTGGATCGCGGCTTGCTCGACTGCGGCCACGGCGGCGTCCAGCTCGTCCGTGGTGGGGGCGCTGACGGCGATCAGGCCGATGTAGCGCAGCACGCCGTGCCCGGCGATCAGGTCGGCCTCTTGCTGGAGCACGTCGCGGTACTCGGCGGTCTGCTCGGCGTCCTCGATCTGCCCGATCCTGGCGCGCTGCGTCGCGTCGGACAGGTACCCGGTCTTTTTCTTGCGAATGTCGCGGGCCGCCTGATCGGCACGTACCGGATCGCACAGCAGCGTGAACGCCCGCCGCACCCCAGACGAGAGCAGGATCGGGGCGAGGAAGCCGGGATACACCTGCGAACGCGGCCACTCACTGACCCACAACACTGCGTGATAGGCGGAATCGGAGCGCAGCCGGTCCCAGGTTTCCTCGACCGCGACCGGCCCGGCAGTGGCGAGGTCGCGGCCCAGCTCGCTGCGTTCCAACGTCGCCGCGACCGCCGGGTCGTACGCCGAGCGCAACAGCACGGCGAGCTGGCCGGGGGTGTACCAGTCGCCGGGGGTCAGGTCAGCAGCGCGCAGCGCGGTCGTGAGGGTGCGCATCTCCGCGCGTAGGACGGCGGCGGCGCCGCGCATCCCGTGCCCGGCCGAGCGGATCGCCCGCGCCGCGGCCTTCATGTCCAGCGACACCGAGACGGTGGTGACGTGGCGTTCCGCGGTCGGCCCCGCCCGTTCGATCAGCTCGGCGTAGGTGCGGGCGACCCAGGAGCCGTCGTCGCTGCCGTGCGCGGCCCACCACTGCTCCAACCCGGTCCCCGAGTCGGGCACGGTGCGCTCCAGCACTTGCAGCCGGGCGACACGTCCCGACCGGCACACCGTCGAGAGCGCCCGCCCCCACGCGGTCACGCGGCGGTGCTGCTCACCAGGGTCCAGCAGGATGAAGCTGGGATGGGTGACCTCGACCAGCGTGGTGAGGGTGGCGCGGTGCGGGTCGTGGACCATCACCGCCCCGGACTCCGGATCGAGGAACTGCCGCAGCGCCGCGGCGTCACCCGGCAGCGCGAGCGTGCCAGCCGGGCGCGGCTTCGTGACCCGCCAGCGATACACCGTCTGCCCCAGCGCGGCCCGTAGCACCCAGTGCCCGACCAGGGGTATCCATTCGATCAGCTTGTGACCGCCGACCGGCACCCACACCAGCAGCGCACAGACCCCGATCACCGGGATCGCGAACAGCAGCCCCTTGCCGCCCGCGGTGTAGAGCGCACCGACGATCACGACCGCGCCGAGACCGAGAACGATCACCTGCGGCAACGACAGGCCCAGCAGCAGTCCGCGGCGAGCCAGCCGGGAGAACTTCACCGGCGAAAGCTCCCGGCCCGAAGTCTCATGCTCGGCCATCACGCCCCACCCTCAGACGACACAGGCGGCGCGGGTGGCTCCGGCGACGGTGTGGCGGGCGGTCGTTCCGCCGTCCGGTACTCACCCTCGGCGCGGGCAGGCGGGGTCACCGGCGCCGGTGCGGATGCTGCCGTGGCGGGCGTTGGTGCTGGGATGTCACCCGCGGACGGTGCCGCCGGGCGTGTGCCCGGCTCGGCCGGGGCCGGGCTGGGTGCTGTGGGCGGGATCGGGACCGGGGCGGATCGGCCCGGGCCGCTCGCTGCGCCGGGGGCTGAGGATTGTTGGCCGGCCGCCTGCTGACCCGCGTCGGCGTGACCCTCGGCGGATCGGGCGACCGCTCGCCCGGTCGCTGGTCCGGCTTTCGCTGCCGTGCCCACGGCCTGCGCCCCGGCAACGGCGGCCATGCCCGCCGGACCCGTCGCTGCCGCCCCGGCACCGCGCTCACTGGCACCCGCTGCACCGGAGGAGGCGCCTCCGCCACCCTCACTGGCCAGCCCACCACCGCCGCCACCACCACCACCAGGTCGGGGTGTTCCGCCACCACCAGTATCACCACCGGGGGTGCCGCCGGTGCTCCCACCGTTGTCAGAGCCGCCGCCGAGGACCTTGCGGACGTTGCTCATGCCAGGCATCGCCGGTACCGGGATCGGCCGGTTCATCGCCCCCTTCGCCTCGGACTCCGCCGACATGGCGTGGTAGAGATCGAAGCCGACGAAGCTAATGAACTTATAGGCCATGTAGGGCGCGAACGCGGCCACGAACATCAGCACGATCCCCGCCACCGGGTTCGAGATCGAGGACAAGTCCAGGTTCAAGGGGGCGTTCATCTGGTTGATCGCGACCAGGAAGATCACAACCACGACCAGCTTCGACACGATCAGAGCGACAACGAAGCTGGCCCACTTGGAGAACCAGCCGCGGGCGTGGTCCCACGACTGGCCCGACAACGCCACCGGCGCGAGCACGATCGCGACCAGCAGCAGCGCCTTACGGATCAACAGCGAGAACCAGACGATCGCGGCGCCGGTGATCGCCAGGCAGCCCAAGAAGATGATGATGACCGCCCCGGCGCCCGGCGCGGAGAGGCTGATCGCCCCGATCCCGGCAGCCAGCGCGGCGATCTTGCCGCCCATCTCGCCCAGGGTGGTTCCGGTCGCCTGGATGATCCCGACGCACAGCTCGTCCACGATCGTCAGCGCCAACCCGGTCAAGGTCACGACTAGGAACGAGCCGAGCACCGACTTCGCCAGCCCGATCCCGGCCCGTTGCAACGCGCTGGGGTCACGGCGCACCAGGCCGGTGATGAGCTGCAAGCAGAAAAACAGGAGCATGAGGAAGATCGCGACGCCGAACAGCACGTCGTAGACGCGCAGGTAGTTCGGGTCGGTGACATCCACAGCGGTCGTGGAGTCAAAGAGCTGCCACACCCCCTTGAACATCCACTCCGCGGCGTTACCGACGCCTTGGGCGATCCAGTCGAACGGGGCGGAGACGATCGTGCCCGCCGCTTTGCCGGCGACGTGGCAGACCGTCGAGATAACCGGGACATCGCAGACACCCATCGCTATGCGCCCCTCAGATGCCCTGGCCGACGTTCCAGAAGAAGTTGATGAACGCGACCGCGCCGCCGGTGATGATCGCCGCGCCACACGCGATCAGCACACCCGCCTTACCGCGCGTCGCCAGATGCGGGTTCGCGGAATGGGAGCCGAACGCCCACACCACCGCGGCCACGATCAACGCCAGCACCGAGAGGATCAGCCCGACGGTCATGACCGCCCCGACGATCTTCTGCAACGCGGTGATACCCGGCAGGCCGTTGGAGTTCGGGGAGATGTTGATGTCGGCCACCAGCAGCCTGGTCCGGCCGGCCACGCCGGCCAGGCCGGTCGTCACAGGAGAAAGAACAGAGATCATCGGGCGGGCTCCCTCGCAGATGCACGGACCCGCACACCACCGACAACCAGCCGGTGCTCACGGCGGGGTTCACCCCGCAGGTGCGCCACCGTCCCCCCAGCCGCCCCCGAGTTACACGGACCTATCGGCTACAGGGTGGGGCCGACGTGCAGTAGGAAGTTCAACCACGCGATCCCGCCACCATCCAGCGCGGCGGCGCCGACCGCGACCAACAGCCCAGCCCGCGCTTTGGTAGCCGTCTGATAGTTACCGTGCGCGGAGGCGAGAGCCCACGTCGCGGCACAAACCAACATCATCAGCACCGCCACGATCAGCACGATCGTCATCAACGCGCCGATCACCGTCTCAAGCTGACCGACCCCACCAACCCCGTTCAGGTTCGGATAGACACCCCCCGTAGCAATAGCCACAGTTGGCATGTGAATAGTGGCCAGGATGTTCACACACCACAGGTGCGCTAACCCACCAACCAGCACGCTGCTTAGGGTTCGGTGATGCGGCGGACGGTGGCCGTCTGACCGGTGAACTCCGACAGCGTGCCGTAGCCGACGTTCTGCCCGGTCTCCGGCGCCTGGAAAATCTTGTCGCCGCCGAGGTAGATCACAACGTGGTGCGGCACGGCGTCGCCGGGGTAGGTGTAGAAGATCAAATCACCGGGCTCCTTGTCGGCCCAGGGGACGGGCTGGGTTTCGTTGATCTGATCGCCGGTGTAGTGCTCCAGCCGGACCTTCCCGCCCGAGGCTTGGTAGGCGGCGTACATGACCAGCCCGGAGCAGTCGAAGCCGGGACCGCGTCCGTCCGAGCCGATCCCGGAGGGACCGGTGTAGGTGCCGCCACCCCACACATACGGCAGGCCGATCTCCTTCTCGGCCGCGGCGATGAACGCCCCGGCGAACCCCGGCGGCAGGTTCCCCGACGTGGCAGTCGCGGGGCATTCACTGCCGGTCAGCGTGATGCCGGTGAGAGTGTCGGCGATCTTTTCCGCGACCGGCTGGTAGGTGACGTACCGGCCGGGGTAGGCGGACACCTCGACAGCCTGCGCGACGGCGCCGAGGGAGAGGTTCTGCCAGTTCGGTACGTCCAAGAGCCCGGCGGGGCTGCCGTGGTTGGGGCCGTCGGGTCCGCCGTAGAACGCGCGGGTGGACCACACCGGGTCCATCAGGTTCGCCACGCTGCCCCACCCGTCCGGGGGTTGCATCTGGAAGAGGCCGAGCGAGTCGTGGTCGGAGCCGTCCCCGTCGTTGGGGTAGCTGGCGGACTGCGGGTAGGCGCTGGTGTTCGCCAGGACGCGCAGGGTGGACTCGGTGAGCGCAGCCATCAACGCCACGAGCTGGCCGTTAGCGTCGATGTTCTCGCTGTTGCCGACCGCGATGATCGTCGCCGCCCGCTCCAATTGGGTGTGATCGAGCGTGATCGTCTGGCCGCCGGTGGTCGTAGCGGTCAAGCTCTGCGGGACGGTGCCGCTCACTGCGAGGGACGGCCCCGACAGCCCTCCGGTGCCGGCGCTGGCGGTGCAGGCGGCGGCTTGGGTGATCGCCGGGTCGAACAGCGCGGCGAGGGTGACCAGAGCGATGCCGGGGCCGAGGAACACCAACGCCACCAGCACCCCGATCAGCACCTTGCGGGCCATCATCAACCTGCCCGGTTAGCCGAGGGGGTCGTTGAGCCGCGAGAGGCGCAGGGTGTGGCAGACGGGCCACGATGGACTGCACGCCTCGAAAATCGTGAAGCTCACCGGCTCGCTGGTGGAGGCGGGTTGGCCATACCACACGCCGGTGCGGTGCCGGACGCCGGTGATCGTGATCGCCGTCGTCCCCGGCCGAAGCTGCCCGTGCGCCTCCGCCAGCGCTTGCGGCCACAGCGACGGCACGACCGCGCTGCTGATCGTCAGGTGTTGGGCGACTCTCATCGTCGCCAACTGCGTCCACTGTGCGGTGGCGGGCTCGTAGCTGGCGACATCGCCGATCAGGCCGGCGATCTCGTCGCCGGAGGGGTCCCCGTCGGCGAGTACAGGGGCGGTGTAGTCCGAGGGCGCGTACCCCGAGACAGTGGACCAGTCGAACAACGCCGCCGCCACCGCTTCGGCATACGTGACCGGGTTGTCGGTCTTGGGCAGCGTCGCCGGGTCCGGTCCGCTCGTCGCACCGCCCGGCCCGCTGGAGTTGCCCGTGGAACCGGACGCACCCGTGCTTGTCGATTCGTACCGGGCCGGCGTTGCCGACTGGGCCGGGCCGCGCACAAGCCCGTAGATGCCGACGCCGATGGTCGCAAGCACAACGACACCTACGACGGTGAGGACGACGATCACGCGGCGAGGCAGACTGGGCAGAGAAACGGTAGGCACAGGTTGCTCCCAGCACGGAGAGGGACGGGTCACCGTTCAGGTGCGCCACCCGCCCCGCTTGCGGGCGCTGCCGGGGCTAGAAGCAGGCGGCGCGCGGTCGCTGGTCTGCCAACGGCTCACCCGGCGGGCCGTGGCGGCGGGCGTCGCCGATCGCGTGGATGAACGCGGCGCTGCCGTCCAGACAGGCGCACAAGCGTTGCCATTGCTCATCGGAGAGCCCGGCGGCGATCTCAGCCGGGTCGTAGTGGCGCCACCACCCGTCCATCTCCTGGATCGTCGCCAGGAACGCCCGCAGCCCATAGTGCTTGATCGCCACCAGCCTCAGCCCGTCCCCATCGTCGGGTCTGGTGGCGCGGGCGATGGCTGCCTGCGCGGCCTTGACCAGCTCCGCCGATGGCTGCTCGTGGTCCAACTCGTCCAGCTCGTCGGCGGCGCGTGCCCGGACCGTCTCAGGTAATTCGGGGTCGTCGGCCAGGCGAGCCAGCGCGTCGGTGCTGGCGGCGGCCTGCACGGTCAGGTAGTGGCCGTACACGCGCCCGTCGGCGTCCATCCCGGCCAGCTCCCGGCGTGCCACTCGGCGCACCGACTCGGAGGTGTCCGGGTCGTCGGCAAGACGCTGGACCTCGACCACTCGCTCCAATGACGTGTGGGAGTTACGGCCGGTGATCGCTCGCGCTGCCTGCCGTCTCGCCTTGCCCGCGTTGTGGCTCATTTCGGCCTGCTCTGACGGTGGTGCCAACTTGGCACCACCGTCAGACCCGAATCTGGTCGCTTGCTGGCGGCGGACCGCATCAGCCGCGTAGAGAGCCTTCAGCTCGGTGTAGAGCGCGGCAGCCTCGGTCGGGGTGAAGGGCTTGCGGATCGTGTTCTCGTGCTGCTCGGCCAGCACTTCTGCCAGGCGCGAGGACACGCTTGAGGTGATCCAGACCTTAACCCGCTCCCACCCCAACTGTTTGACGGCGGCGAGGCGGCGGGCGCCGCATACCAGGATGCCGTCTGGGGTGATCGTGATCGGTTGTAGCAGCCCGAGTTTGCTGATCGAGTCGCATAGCTTGTCCAGGTCCCCGAGGTCGTGGCGGAACCGGGCGCCGACCTGGATCGAGGCGACCGCGCGGTCCAGGTCCACCCCGCCGCTACTCACCGAACTCATCCCCCGGCAGCGCAGCGCGGCAGGTGGGGCAGCGGGCGATGACCGAGCGCACCAGGTCGGTGTCGTCCAACAGCTCGCGGACGGTCTCGCCGAGCAGCAGCCGGGCGAGGACGCCCTTGCGGGTCGGGCGTCCCGGCTGCGGCCGAGAGCCCAGCAAGATGCCGAGTAGTCCGGTCCAGGCGGCGCGGTCGAGGTCGAGCTGCGCGCGGATCGCGGTGTCGCGCCGCAGCGACTCATAGGCGGACGGGATGCTGCCCGTGTCCGCGAGGCGTCCGGTGATGTACTCCACCGCCGCGCCGGTCATTGCCTGGGGCCAGCCCAGCAGCTCCAGCAGCCGGGTCGTGTCCGTGACGACCGGCTCCACGTCCGGCTCGCTGTCGGGGCCGAGGGTGGCGAACGGCAGGGTGTCGGTCAGCTCACCGGCCCGGACCGGCGCGTCCTGTTCAGTGTGCTGGGTGCGGCGGGCTTTCTCGGTCGAGGTCAGGTGCCGCTCGGCGTGGTTCTCGGCCGAGAGGCTGACCTGCACCGCACGAGTGACCACGGCCCACGGATCGGCGGCGTGGCGTACCCCGTCGTGGCGCATCGCCATGAACGCCGCCGACGCGGCCTCGCCGGGATCGCGATGCCAACTGCGCGCCAACGGGGCGTACCGCTCGATCGTGTACGCCAACAACTCCGTTGCCTGCGGGTCGCTTCGCCACGCCCCGTCCCCGGAGTCGTGAAGCCGGTCAAGGAGCGCGCGCAGTCCCGCCGAGCTGGCAAACACCGGCTCGGACCCGGCGCCCGGCACAGTGGCCGACGCGGGAACTCTGCGGGAAAACGGATAGGCGGGCATGGCAACCAACAGGTGCGCACGCCGCGCCACCGCAGCCGCCCAAGCAACACCGCCTTCTCGCCCGAAAGGCGTTAGGTCATCAGCAACAGCCCCAAGGCGGGCCGCTCACACGACGGCACGGCAGCACAGGTACGCACGCGGTCAAGGGTCAACGGCCGATCACCGACCGCTCGACCGACGCCTTCCCCGCCCGGCCGTGGCGTCCGAACGCCAACAGCGGCGCCAACCGCGCCCGGACGCTCTCGCGTACCTGACGATGGGCGGCGACATGCGCCGCCACCGCCGCGGCCGAAGCCCTCGCTGACATGCGCGCGGCCAGATCGGTTGGGCGTACCCACTGGACGGTGACCCCATGCCCGCGACCCGTCCCCTGCGGACCTCGAGCTACGCGGCGCTTGGACGGGTCGTGGACCGCCAGCAGCTCGCGCGGGGACTCCGCCCCGCCCGGCCGGTCGTGCTCGTGATTGCTGTGACCGGCTCGCTGCCGGTCGTCGTCTCGGTTCATTCTGGGCTCCTTTCCTCAGACGTCTCATGCCGCGCTCCACCGGGACCGGGCAGCTCAAGGGGCCTGGGCGCCTCCGCGACCGAAAGCACCCCCGGCGGCTGCGGCTTCAGCCACCGGCCGACCGTGGAGGGATGCACCCCCAGCCGGGCGGCGATCTCCCGGTTCGTCAACGACGTGTCCGCCCGCAGCCGCCGCGCCTCACCAACCGACCCATCAGCATCGACTCGCTTCGCCGGCCGCGCCGACCGTGGCATCGCCCGGCCCGCCGTGTCTGCCGTCGTCGGGAGCGGGTGTGGGCGGCGGGTCAGCTCGACCGTCAAGTGAGTGATCGCGACCAGCACCACCGGCGGCACCGCTGCGACCAGCGCGGCGAGCACGGAGGGCACTCCGGCGTCGGCGGCGACGATCGCGTGGCTGGCGTTTGCCAGCACCGACACCGCAGCACCGACGGTCAGCAGCAGCCACGGGTAGCGAACCGCGCGGCGATCCTCCGTACTGCTAATCGCGACGACCGAGACAGTGGCGACGACGATCACGCCGTCCACGATCAACGGCCACATCCACGCCCGACTCGCTGGAATCCCACACGCACGCGCCAGCGCCGACAGGGACGTGAACGACAGCCAGAACGCGCCCAGCGCGATGAACACCGTCCCTGCCACTGCGACCCCGAGCACCATGCGGCCCGAACCTCGCGGCAGGACCACGGCTGCGCTCGATGCCGGCGGGATCATCGACCCAGCCCTCCCGTCACACTCGCGGCCGGCGCGTCATGCTGCCGGGTCGCGGTGCGGTAGGCGGATGCCAGGGTGGCGTCGATCTCGCGCTCACCCAATCCCGTTCGCGCCGCCGCCTGCCCGAGCGCGTGCCGGGCTTCGTCTTGGGGAACGCCGGCCTCGGCCTGGCGGCACGCAGCCCAGAACAGCGCCCGGTTGCGGTTCCCCTCCGCCTGGGCGGCCAGCCACGTTCCCAGCCGCTCACCCGACCCACCGGCCAGCCCGATCCCCGGCCGTACGTGCGAGCGCGGCCGGGGCGGGTCCAACAGGCGCCGCAGCTCGACAGCTTCCACGGGCAGCGGGTCGCGGCCGGTGGCGATCAGCAGATACCCCCGCCGACCACCGTGTCCGTCAGTGATACGGGAGGGCGGGGCAATCACGTAGCCGCCCGCGCCACGAAAGTCCACATGCGCCTTCGGCAGCGCCCACGACCGCTGCTCACGCTCGGGATCGACAGGGAAGTACAGATGCACTCCGCCTGACGGGGACCGGACCAGCGCTGCCCAATCGTCCACGAGCCCGGCGTGCCGTGCGCGACGGAGCGCGGGGAACCCTGATCCGCCGGGATGCACGTCGATGTCGAGCACGTCGAACCCGCCTGGCAGGCCAGTGGGCAGTCCGATGTTCGCCTGCGGCCACCGCCTCCACCACCCGGCGATCTGCGCCAGATCAGTGCTCGCGTCGCTGAGCCCGTGCCGGGTCATCGGCCGCTTCCCCCCCGGCACGCAGGGGAACACCGCCATACCTGCCCGCGCACATGCCACCGCGGCATCCGGCAACGACAAGGCACCCGCGCCGGCAACAGCATCGACCGGCGTGCTCACGACGGCCAGGGTCACCATCCCACCACCGCCGCAGGCTCCCCAACTCTTACCGGCACCGCCGCTGGACGGGCGGGAATCGCAGCGACACGCTCGCCGCCCGGCCGTGCCCGCGCCCGCTCGCCAAGCCCGCGATCTAGACCGGGAGGATCACCGTCACCAACCGTGGGCTCCGGCAACCCGTCGAGGATCGCCAGCGCCGTCGTCCGGGCGCGCTCACCCGTCGCGCGGATGACCTCCAACGGGGAGCTGTCCTGCACTTGCGAGGACCACCCGGCGACATACGGGACCGTGTAATCGGTCGAGTCGATCCCGAAGCCCGCGCAGACCATCAGCGCTACCGACTCGGCCTCAACCTCCCCAATCCCTCTGTGCAACCCGTCCGGGCGTCGATCCTCATGCCCCAACTCGATATGCGCCAGCTCATGCGCCAACGTCTTGACCCGCGCCGCATCATCCATATCCGCCCGGACCTGGACCGTGCGCGCCAGGAAGTCCGTCACGCCGTTCGCGCCACCCAGCGCCACCACGTCCGGCGCGTCCGCCAGAGTGAAGCCGCGCTCGCGGACCTGGGCGGCCAGGCCCTCCCACAACCCCGCCGGTGCCTCACCGGCCAGCAGCACCGGACAGGGACGCTCCGGGACCGGCTCACCGTTGGTCTGGGCCACGTCCCACACGTAGGCCGGCTTGACGCCGATCATTTTGGAACGCACGACTTCACCCGGCCGCGCCTTCTCACCACGATCCAGCCGACGCCACGATTCCGCGTCCGCCGGGTTCGTCGTGGCGAAGCGGGCCGTCACGGGCGCGTAGATAATGTAGCCCGACTGGCCCTTGCTGACGTGGCGGCCGAGCTTCTTCCACTGCTCAAAGCCCGCCACATACGAAGGGAACGGCTCGCTCACCCGCCCCTGCTCAAAGGCGTCCTGATGCTGGGCAAAGATCAGCAACGTATTCGCGAACGACCGGGACCGGAACCTGGCCGCGAACCGGACCGCAGCAGCCCAATCCTCACCGGACACCAGCCGGCCGACCGCGCCCTCCAGACGCTCGGACAGCTCGGTCAGCTTCGCTTCGCGAGCCTCCCGAACCTCATCTGCCGTCTTGGCTGTCCTCCTGCGTGGCGCCATCGCCTTTCCTCCTGACCCGCACGAACCGCCGACCGGCGGCGTGTCGTAGGCCAGGTACGCAGAACGAGCCCGGTCACCACTTCTCCGTCCACTCCCAACAACTCGGCAGGCTCACCACCAGCCATAGCACCCAACCCCGCCAAAGCCGGGGCCACCAACGGCATGATGCGACCCGTCCATATGGGATCGCGCCGTCCACTAATGCCCATCCCGTCGGCCACTTCGCCTGCTCACGGCCGAGATGCCAGGGCTTCCCGCCGCGTGCTCATGGCAGACGCCGCGCAGAGCGGTTACGTGGTCAGCCGATATGCGGTGAGGTGGCGTGCTGGCGGCGGTACTCCGTCGGTGACACTCCGTAGGCGGCGTGAAAGCACTGACTAGCGTGAAACTGGTTTCGCCAGCCGACCGAGCGGGCAGCCTCCGCGATCGACAGGTCCGTGGAGATCAGCAGCCGCGCCATCCGCTCGGTCCGCATCGTGCGTAGGTGCGCCATCGGGCTCACTCCCACAGTGGCGTCAAACGCCCTCACGAGCTGAGAGCGGGACAAGTGAACCTCATCGGCCAGCGCGCTGAGCGTCCACGGCTCGGCTATCCGGCTGGACAGGAGCTGCACGGCAGTGAGGACGTGCCCGTGGACGACGCCGCGGGGTGCAGTCGCAAGGCCATCATGACCTGACTGGATCGAGAAGAATGGCGACTCCTGCATACAGCGTTACCCGGTTTGCCGGCTCGACCGTCGCTTGCGTCGGTCCCGGACTATGAAAATTGCGGTGCCGATGAAGGCGACCAGGATGAGGATCGGCACGATGATCCAGGGTCCGATGTGGAAGTGTTTTCCGTTGTTGCCGGCGGTGGCGAGCAGGGTCACAGCAGCTATGACGGCTTGATCGTGCATGGTGGTTCTCTCCGTGAGGGGTCACTTCCGGTGTCTAGGGATTCACGTCTTCTTGGCCAGCGGACGTGGGGTGATTGGGTGATTTCTCAGGTGATGTCGCGTCGGAGGGTGGTGCGGGACGCTACGAATGCTGCGGCGGCGGCGATTGCGGCGATCAGGGCCGTGGCGGCGGCGAACGGGAGGGCCTCTCCGCCGTTGAGGCCATGGGCGGGCCCGAAGGCAGCGTTGCCAAGCTTGGCGCCGGCGAGGGTGGTCGCGGCGGTGTAGGGCAGGTAGGGACGGACCGAGGTGTAGAGCCCGCCGATGACAGACTCGATGATGATCGCCCACACGAATATCCCGATCACCGTGGCGAGCTGCGAACGGACGAGGGAGCCGACGCTGACGCCGAGCGCGGCGAGGAGCGCGGCGCCGACGATCGCCCCGGCGACGTGACCGACGAGGGTGCCGGTGGACAGGGCGACGGGGTCGCCGTGGGCGGCGACGAAGATGAGCCCGACGCCGGTGGCGATGATCCCGGCGACGAGACCGAAGACCGATCCGGCGCTGACGGCGGCGGCCGTCTTGGCGATGAGGACCCGTGCTCGTCTCGGGACGGTCAGGTAGGTGAGGGTGGCGGTGGAGTGGCGAAACTCGCCGTTGGCGATGATCGAGCCGAGCACGGCGGCGATCAGCATGGCGAAGCCGGTGACGGTGGTGACAGTGCGTAGCCCGTCGGCGGTGGAGATGGGCGGGACGCCGGTGCCGCTCGTGCCGGCCTGGTTGTTCTCCAGCAATGAGAACAAGGCGGTGAGGGCGGCGGCGACGGCAAGCAGGCCGTAGGTGAGGCGCATGGTGGCGAGCTTGAGCAGCTCGGTACGGACGAGCCGGCTCATCTGTTCGGCTCGGCCCGTTGGTCGCTGGTGGTGAGGCGCAGGAAGACGTCTTCGAGGTCGGCGGCTTCGGCGGTGGTCTCGAAGATGGGGATGGCGTGCTCGGCGGCGAGCGTGCCGATCTGCTCGCTGGTGGCGCCGGTGACCTCGACGCGGTCGGGGGCGACCACGGTGGCAGTGAAGTCCTGGGTGGAGAGCAGGTTGGCGAGGTCGCCTGGCTGGGGGGTGCGGATCCGCACGAGGTTGGTGCCACCGGCGGTGAGCTCGGCGAGGGTGGCCTCAGTGACGAGTCGGCCGCGGTCCAAGATGATGACGCTGTCGACGGTTTGAGCGACCTCAGCCAAGATGTGGCTGGAGACGAGCACGGTCCGACCGTCATCGGCCAGGTGCCGCAGCAGGGTGCGGAGCCAGTGGACTCCTTCGGGGTCGAGCCCATTGGCGGGCTCGTCGAGGACGAGGATCTCCGGATCGCACAAAAGGGCGGTGGCGAGCGCGAGGCGCTGGCGCATGCCGAGGGAGAAGTGCCCGACCCGGCGATCAGCGGCGCCCGTCAGGTCGACGAGTCCGAGCAGTTCGTCGACCCGTCCGGGGCCGGCTCCGCCGGCGAGCGCGGCGATGCGAAGGTGGTTGCGGGCGCTGCGCCCCGGGTAGGCGAGGGACGACTCCAAGGCGGCACCCACGACGTGCAACGGGTCGGCCAGGTCGGCGTAGCGGCGCCCGTTGATCGTGGCTGTACCGTCGCTCGGTGCGACCAGGCCGAGGAGCATGCGCAGCGTGGTCGTCTTGCCCGCCCCGTTGGGACCAAGGAACCCGACGACGCCGCCCTGCTCGACGGTGAAACTGACATGATCGACTGCGGTAAGGCGGGCGAAGCGCTTGGTGAGCCCGTCGGCCTCGATCACCGCCATATCGACGGCCCCTTGACCCCGCAGCGTTGGGTGCGATGGTTCATGACGACGATGGTGACGGCTTCGGCCGGCGGTGTCGTCCGGCGGTGAGCGGCTTCTGGCCTACGTCGCAGGGCGTACGGCGGGTCCCCGGTTACGTCGAAAAGCGCACGTCATGAAGCGCTCCCGAGCGGATGCGGCCGGGCGACCACTGAGCGAAAATGGACGACGTGGACCAGCCGGACGCCGCTTCTCACCAGCCAGCCGGCCGCCTGGCGCACTGGCTGGGTGGGGGCCGCTGGCGGCGCGACCTGGTGCTCCCCGCGGCCCTGCTGGTCATCCAGATCGGGGGTGTAGCGGCGACCGTGGCCGGCCACCACAGTCCGACCACGCATCTCGGCGCCGCCGACTGGGCGCTGCTCGTCGTCGGCCCCGCCGCGCTGATTTTCAGGCGTCGATGGCCTGTGGCGGTGCTGTGGGTGGCGTTCGCGGCAACCCTCACGCCGTCAGGGGCGTGGTCGGCCAACTTCAGCCTGATCGTCGCGTTCTTCCTCGCCGCGACCGGCGGGCACCGTCGCGCCGCTTGGGCCGCGATCGTCGTCGGTTACCTCTCCTCGGTGTGGTTGGCGCCGCTCGCCTTCTCCAACCCGGGCGTGTCGCTCACCTTCGCTTTGGCGCTGGCTGGATGGCTGGCCGTGCTGGTCATCGCCGCCGAAGTGGTCCGGCTACGCCGGGAGCGCACCGTCGAGGCCCGAGCCGTCCGCGTCCTCGACGCCCGCCGCCGGGTCAGCGAGGAGCGGCTGCAGATGGCGAGAGACCTCCACGACATGATCGGCCACCACATCTCGCTCATCAACGTGCAAGCCGCCGTGGCGTTGGACCTCATGGAGCGGCAACCGGGACAGGCTCGCAGCGCGCTCACCGCCATCGAGGGTGCCTCACGAGACGCGCTGGACGAGTTGCGCACCATGCTCGCCGCGCTCCGGCGTGACGGCGACGACGCACCCCGCTCGCCGACCCCTGGCCTCGATCGTCTCGCCGAGCTCATGGACGTGACGCAGGCCGCAGGCATACCGGTGACCATCCAGACTGTCGGCGACCGCCGTCCCCTGCCGGCCGCCGTCGACCTGGCCGCCTACCGCATCGTCCAGGAGTCGCTCACCAACGTCGCCCGCCACGCCGCCTCCGCTACCGCCAAGGTGCGGCTTGCCTACTGCCCCGACCGTCTCGACATAGAAGTCACCGACGATGGCCGTTCCCCTGCCGTGAACGGCTCCTCGTGCAGTCTCGGGACCGGTAACGGGATCGCCGGGATGCGCGAGCGGGCCGTGGCGCTCGGCGGACGCCTCGATGCCGGGCCGCACCCCGGCGGTGGGTTCATGGTGACGGCGCGCCTTCCGCTCGGAGACCAGCCGTGATCCGGGTCGTGCTGGCTGACGACCAAGCCCTCGTGCGGGGCGGGTTCCGGTCCCTCCTCGACGCCCGGGAGGACATCGAGGTCGTCGGCGAAGCCCAGGACGGCCACGAAGCGATCGCCCTGGCCAGGAAACACCGGCCCGAGGTGGTGCTCATGGACATCCGCATGCCCGGTCTCGACGGGATCGAAGCCACCCGCCAGATCGCCGCCGACCCCGATCTGGCCGCGGTGCGCGTCCTGATCCTCACCACCTTCGGCCTCGACGAGTACCTCTTCGACGCCCTCCGCTACGGCGCCAGCGGGTTCCTCCTCAAAGACACCCGACCCGCCGATCTCGTCGAGTCCGTAAGGGTCGTCGCCGCCGGCGACTCGCTCATCTCGCCCAGCATGACCAGACGGCTGATCGAAGAGTTCGCCAGCAGTGCCAAACCAAGCCGGTCACACAAAGAGCTCGACGCCCTCACCGCCCGTGAGCGAGAGGTGCTGGCGCTCGTGGCCGGCGGGCTCACCAACGACGAGATCGCCCAGCGGCTCTACCTCAGCCCCGCTACCGCCCGAACCCACGTCAGCCGGATCATGACCAAGCTCGCCGCCCACGACCGAGCCCAGCTCGTCGTGCTCGCCTACGAGACCGGCCTGGTGCGCCCCGGATGGCTCACGTGACCCGCACCAACGCCGGGACGGAAACGACCCGCGGCCCCATCGCGAGTGTTCCGGGCATGTCATGCCCGCGGGGGATCTGATGGTCATTGCCACGGACCTCGTCAATGATCGAACGAAAGGAAAGTGTTGTGAAGCTCCTCCTCACCTCTGCGGGCATCAGCAATCCGAGCATCGATGACGCACTCGTCAGCCTGCTCGGCAAGCCAATTACCGAGTCCAGCGCTCTCTTCGTCCCCACGGGGGCCTACCCCTTCCCGGGCGGTACCACCAAGGCGCGGCAGGCGATCTGCGGTGAGGCCAAGAGCCCATTGTGCGAGCTCGGCTGGAAGTCATTGGGCGTTCTGGAGCTGACCGCACTGCCCAGCATCAAGAGAGAAGCATGGGTTCCCATGCTTCAGGAGACTGATGCCCTGCTCGTGTGGGGCGGCGACGTCCTCTTCCTGTGCTACTGGATGCGCAAGTCAGGGTTAGCAGACCTGTTGCCGTCCTTGAACGGGTCGGTATACGTAGGGGTGAGCGCTGGCAGCATCGTAATGACCCCCTACAACTTCGATGAGGAGTTCGATCTACAGAACGTGCCCGTAGGCAGCGACCGAGGGGCCAATGCCGACCGAGCGCTGGGCTTGGTTGACTTCACGCTCGTCCCACATCTCGACAACGAGGACATGGAGGATGCTTCCATGGCCAACATAAAGAGATGGGCTGCCGGAATCCCGGTGCCCACGTACGCAATCGACGATGAGACCGCCATACGAGTAGTCGATAACACCGTCGAAGTCATCTCAGAAGGTCATTGGGAGGTGTTCACCTAACCTATGGCGATAGTACGAGAGGTCGAGTACGAGGCGGATGGCCTGGTGATGCGCGGACGGCTCGCCCATCCCCAAGGGACCGGGCTCTACCCAGCCGTTCTCATCGCTCCCGAGGCCCAGGGCCTCGACGAGTTCCAAGCCCACCGAGCGGACGTCTTCTGCGAGCTGGGATACGCCGCGCTTGCCATGGACTATTACGGCGATGGCACCGTCGTGACCGACGGTGAAGACGTGGCTCGCCGGCTCGAGGCCCTGGGCAGCGACCCCGATCAGATTCGTAGACGTGCCCGGGCAGCGCTCGACGTCCTTCTGGCCGTCCCTTCCGTCGATCCTTCGAAGGTGGCGGCGGTGGGGTTTTGTTTTGGAGAGACGGTCGTGATGGAGCTGGCCAGAACCGGTGCCGACATCAAGGCCGTCGTCGGGTTCCACCCGGGGCTCAACGTGCTTCGCCGCGGTGATTCTCGACACATCCGTGGCAAGGTGCTCATGTGCGTTGGTGCGGACGACCCGATCGTCAATCTCGAACAGCGGATCGCATTCGAGGAAGAGATGCGAAGCTGCGGGGTGAACTGGATGATGCACATCTTTGGGGGCGTCCAGCACAGCTTCACCAACCCGAGTGCTGGGTCGCGCGGTGGGGAGGGTCTCAAGTTCGATAAGCGCGCTACGGAGAGCGCGTGGCGGGAGATGATCGACCTGTTCGGCGAAGTCTTCTGACTCCACTTTGGAAGGTGTGCCCGAGGACCACCGGTAGTTCGGGGCGGGGCGAGCCGCGCGGCGAGCGGGCCGGCCCCTGAGCCGCTGCCCAAGACCGACGACCCGGCTGTCTACGCCAGGGCGGTTGCGACGGCATTGTTCGATTGGTCCACCGTCTCGGAGTACGCCCCGTCGGACTGCACCGCCCCGGTGCTGGCTGACGCTGACCCCTCGGGCGGTGAGATCGCCCGGCTGATTGGAGATGTCACCAGCTACGAGCCGACCACAGCGCACGACCATGGAGAGCAGTGCTTGGATGCCGCTCCGGTGAGCGAGTACGTGGAGCGCTGCTCGTGTCCTAGTTGGGTGGTCGGCAATAGGGCTTTGGCAGAGGCTCGATGAGGCGGCGGAGCATGGTCGGAGTAGTTGACGGTGGCGCGGCGGTTGTGGCTTGTGGGACTGCTGGTGCTGCCGTGCGCCGGGTAATGTCGCTCATCACGGAGCCACGAGGGCCATCCGGCCGAGGTTGTCGAGGTTGAGGGCTGCCATGCGAAGCTTGAGCCACGCGTTGGCCTTTCGCAGTCCGCGCCATGGCAGTTTCGCTCGACGGGACTTGAGCTGCGCGTTCTTGCGCTCGACCCGAGCTCGTTCTCGGTAACGGTCCCGGAACTCCGCGGTCCAGCGGGCCTGGCGGGCAGCGATGAGCAGCTCTTCATCGTCATTGATCTCGACGATCCGTCCGCTAGAACGCTTCGTGCAACGCTCGCGCAGCGGGCATCCGGCACAGACCCGAGCACCGAAGCGGGCCTGGCGCCGCCGCGCTTTGGTGGTGGGGATGGTGGCGGTCCGCCCGGCCGGGCAGGTGACGGTCCCCGCCTCGAGATCGATGCTGAACTCGTCTTTGCTGAAATATCCCTTCGGCGCCGAGGCCGGAGGGGCGGGGGCGGTCAGCTCGATCCCTTGGTCGGCCAGGTCCCGGCGATTATCGGTGCTTCCGTAGTGGGTGTCACCGATCACCTCCGAGATCGCCACCGGATCGTCTTGGAGAAGCTCCTCGAGGATCTCCCCGTCACCGGTCGTGGCCGTGGTGGCCGCTCCGGCCATGAACAGATCCGAGTCCACATCGACGCTGATGTGCAGCTTGTAGCCGTCGTAGCGGTCCCGGCGGGAACGATGACCATGACGGGCGTCAGGATCGACCACAGAGATGATCCGCTCCGGGGCGACGCGCTGAGCAATGCGCACCCCGCCCGCCCCGTCGTCTTCTACGTCTTGGGCCGCAACAAGGGCCAGGAGCTTCACTTCGGCCACCAGGCCGGGATCGCTGATACCTGCGCAGGCGATGATCACCCGGCAGGCATCACCAAACAGGTCGTTGACCAGCGCCCGGCGCTCAACCTCCGACGCCCAGCAGATCTCCGGCTTGCCCTCCCGGTCGTAGTCGTCGCGGGCCAGCGAAGCCCGGCACGCCTCGGCCCTGTCTGCGTCGATCTCTTCCAGCAGCCCCAAGCAGCGGCGAACAGCTGAGCGGATAAGGCTGACGGTGTCAGAGGTGACCACGCTGTCGGCGATCCCGGTCGAGTCCACCACCCGGCGATGGCCGATCACCCCCGCCCGCTTCGCCACCCCAACCAGCCGCTCATGCAGCCAGCCGTCCATTCCCGCCTTGACCAGCCTGGCCCGGAACTCCACCAGGCACACATGCGGGATGCCGCGATGCTCCAACGGCAGCCCCAACGCGGCCTTCCACGACAGATCGAACCGGGACCGCCGCTCCGCCTCACGGTCCGAAACCCCGTAGAAGCTCTGGGCCAACAACAACGCCGCCAGCACCGATGGAGGATGCGACGGGCGGCCCCGCCGGCTGGAATACAAGCTCTCGAAGTCCTCATCGCCGAACACGCTGCCTCGGGCGTCGCCCAACGTGGCCAAGAACCCGTCCCCATCGAGCAGATCACCGCAGACCACATCGATCTGCGACAGCGACCCCTGCAACGAAGCTGTTCCCCTCACACCGACAAGTCAAGCCCACACGATCACAAATCGCGAGCACCTCTCAAGCCCGTGACCAGGGACTTTCCGACCACCCAACTAGCTCAGCGGTGTGGTGGTTGTTCGTGCGGGCTTGGTAGCGCGGATGAGCGCGGAGTGCATACCGGGCGCCGCTTCGTGGGTGAAGGTGACCTCGGCGTCGATGAACCCGACAGCCGCGAGCCCGTCGAGGTATTCGGCGCGCGAGAGCGCACCGGCGATACAGCCGACGTAGGAGCCGCGCTCGGCTCGGTCGGCTGGGGCCAGGTGATCTTCGGCTACAACGTCGGAGATGCCGATGCGTCCGCCGGGGGTCAGCACCCGGAACACCTCATTGAGCACAGCGGGCTTGTCAGTCGAGAGGTTGATGACGCAGTTGGAGATCACCACGTTCACCGAAGCGTCCGGCAACGGGACGCTCTCGATGGCGCCTTTCAGAAACTCGACGTTGGTCGCGCCGGACGCAGCCTTGTTCGCCTTCGCGAGTGCAAGCATCTCGTCGGTCATGTCCACGCCGTAGGCAAACCCCGTCGGCCCTACTCGCCTGGCAGACAGCAACACGTCGATCCCGCCGCCGGAGCCGAGATCGAGCACGGTTTCCCCGGCTCGCAGGTCAGCGACGACCATCGGATTCCCGCACCCCAGCGACGCAGCTACCGCCTCGGCAGGCAATTCGCCTTGTTCCTCAGCCGAGTACAGGACTGCGCCGAACGCATCATCGACCTCACCGCGACCACCGCAGCAAGACGCATTCTCGACCGGGCCGCAGCACGACTGGTCAGCGTCAACGACCGCCAGCGCGTCGCGTCCGGTAGAGGTGACCGCAGTCGCAGCAGCGGCGTAACGGGCGCGCACCTGCTCACGTAGTTCACGGTTGCCCACGGCATCCTCCCATAGACGAATCTCGACGTCCCGAGGATGACAGAACGCATTCAAATCTGTCAATACGTATGGCATAGTTGGCCACGTGGCTGCCCATACTGAACTTCCGGTCCGCCCTACCGGGGTCGCCGCCTGTTGCTCACCGATCACCGGGGGCGTCCTCGACCCCGAGGCGGCCGAGCAGATCGCTCGTAGCTTCAAGGCGCTCAGCGACCCAACCCGCGTGCGGCTGCTATCGCTGATCGCCGCCGCCGATGGTGGCGAGGCGTGCATCTGCGACCTCACCGAGCCAGTCGGGCTCTCCCAGCCCACCGTCTCCCACCACATGAAACAACTCGCCCAGGCCGGGCTCGTCACCCGCGAGCAGCGCGGTAAATGGGCCTACTATACCGTCGTTCCCGACACGTTCGAGGCCCTCAGCCAGGTTCTTCGACTGAATCGCTGAGCAGCGCCCGAAGGTTGCGACTCAGAACGCCACCTGACAGTGACTCAGCCTGGATCCACTGGGCAAGTTCGTGTAGATCATTTTGGCAATGCCGTTGATCTTTGATGTGAGCGATTCGTGGTCGGGCGTAGTGATGTCGCCGGTCTGCCCGGCGTTTCCGCGTGCTGGTTCGGGTCGGGGCCGTTCGGCCGGCGGGCAGGGGGTCGTCAGGCGGCGTGTGGTGGGCGGTGCAGCGTGTCGAACAGCTGTTGCCAGTCCTCACGCCAGGGCCAGAACGCGGGCAGGTGTAGCCGGAGCCGGCGGGCGGAGTGGGCGATCCGGGCCGGTACGGTGATCAGCTGGCGGCGGATAGTGGCGCCGGTGGCGCGCGCGTGCCAGGGCGAGGCCAGGGTGCCGGCGGCTCTGGTGAGGTTGAACGCGATCGCCGCCAACACAAGCCAGGCACTGTTGGCGGCACTACTTGGGCGGCGATACGATCCTCCAAGCCCCAGAGACCGAGCAGAACGTCGGCTATGGCACGCTGTCGGAGTTCACCGGCCAGACCGCCACTGTCCGCCGGATCACCGAACCCTGACTGCTTCGTTGCCTTGCCTCGATCTCCCGTTGCGGTGGATCGCTGGCACCGGACGCCCGGACGGTCAGTCAGCCGCGGGCTTCTTGATCGTGGCGTTGGCTGACGGGTCATCGACGGTGTGGGCGACCGGCTGCATCCTCGGAGGGCCGGTGCTCGTCATGGCGATGACGCCGATGACCACGCAGATGAGTCCGACCCAGGCTTCGGGCTGGAGCGGTTCGTTGAGGCTGATGGTGCTGATGGCCACGCCGATGGGAACGCGCAAGTATGCCTGGGCGGTCGTCCCAACCGATCCGATGCGCGCCACGAGCCGGAAGTAGATGACGAACGTCAGCGCAGTGCACGCCAACGCCAGAGCGAGCAGCGCGAGGACTGACTGCATGCTCGGGCGGATCGTCCAGGGGTGATCGACGGCGAGGCTCACGGGTGCCAGGATCACCGCGCCGCAAAGCAGTGATCCCGCCGCGGGCAGCATCGGGTCCAGGTCGGCGAAGCCTTTGCCGAGGATCGCCCCCCCGGCGTAGCAGAGGGACGCGGCGATGATCGCGAGTTGGCCCCAGAGCTGATGTCCGAGACCGCTCAGCGATCCGATCCCAACGATCACGCAGACCCCGGCTAGCCCGGCGCCGACCCCAAACAGCTTGCGGCCGGTCACGGGCTCGTGCTTGGTGATCAGAGCGGTAATCAGGAACGCGAAGATCGGTGATATCGAGTTCAGGATCGTCGCCAGATTGGCCGGCGTGCGAGTCTCGGCCCAGGCGATCAGGGTGAACGGAACAGCGCTGTTGAGCAGGGATTGGACCAGGAACCGGAACCAGACCGTCGCCGACATGGGGACGGGCACGCGGCGAAGCCAGACGACGGTGGTCAACACGCCACCAGCGATCACCGTGCGTGCCGCGATGAACGTGATCGGTGGAATCGTGGCGACCCCGAGGTGGATGAAGGTGTAGGAGCTGCCCCACAACGTCGCCAGTAGCAGCAATAGCAGCAGGTCACTGCCTGACGCGCGCCGCGACGCGATCGAGCCTTCAGCCGTCCCCTTCATCACGCCAACGGTATGGCTGGGACATTTCGGGTGACGCCGAAATGTTCCGGCCTAGACTTGGTTGCTGTGGTGCGGGACTTTTCGTTGATCGGACACGCGCTGTCGGCGCCGGCCCGCTCGGCGTTCATCGGCCTGTTGATGGACGGTTCCAGCCGCCCAGCCGGTGAGCTGGCAGCATCGGCCCGGGTCGCAGTCTCCACGGCGAGCGAGCATCTCGGGGTGCTGCTCGACGCCGGGCTGATCGTCGGCGAGGCTCACGGACGCCACCGCCTGTACCGGATCGCCAACGCCGACGTCGCCGACGCGCTTGAGCAACTCGGGCAGCTCTGCCCCGAGGCTCCCGCGGTTGGGCTCCGGCAGAGCCGGGAGGCGCGCCGTCTCGCGATGGCCCGCTACTGCTACGACCACCTCGCCGGACAGCTCGGCGTCGCCCTCACCGACCAGATGCTCAGTGCCGGCTGGCTACGCGCCGACGACTTCGGCGTGACCGCCCTCGGAGTCGACGAGCTCACCCGGCGGGGGATCGACGTCGCGGCCCTTCGCCACCGGCGGCGCGCACTGACCCGCCAATGCCTCGACTGGACCGAACGCCGACCCCATCTGGCCGGCGCCCTCGGCGCCGCGATCGCCGCCAACTTCGCCGACCGTAATTGGATCATTCGCCGCAACGGCTCCAGAGCACTCGACATCCCCACGACCGGAACCAAGATGCTCAGCGAGCTTTGGGGATTGCCTCTACCACCGCAGATGACATCGAATTAGCCGAAGCAGGGGCGGACCGATAGCCACGGCGGGTTCTGGTCTGGCGGTGGCAGTACTCGGGTGGACCTCCTCGGCCAGAGCGTTCAGGGCCCACGACTCAGCTAGTACTGCTTTCGCATAACACTGACTGCGGTGACGACACGACCTCTAACAACGCCGCGTACCGCACGATCTCGGACTTGGCGGTAGCGGTCGTGGAGGGCCATTGTCATCGTCCCGGTAGGGCAGCCGGAGGCTGGTCCGCCACGGTCTCCAGTGCCCCGGCTAGGACGGCTTGGTCTGGTTGAGGCCTTTTGACGAACACCGCGGTGAGGGCTCCGGCAACGGCGAGGCTTGCAACGACGGCAAGCAGGGGCCATCCGACGGTGGCGATCAGGAGCCCGGCGATGGCGGCGCCGACGGAGCCTGCTGCGTAGTAGGTGGCGAGGTAGACAGAGCTGAGCGTGCCCGAGTGATGCTCGTCTAGTGAGACGACGACGACCTGGTTGGCGATCTGTGCGGCAAAGCAACCCGCGTCGAAGATCGCCACGCCGGCGATGGTCCAAGCGGGGTGTCCGAGCGCCACAGCCAGTAGGGCCGCGCCGATGGTCGCCGCCGCGAGCCCGATGGTCATCGTGCGGTGCGTTCCGTAGCGGTCGGCTGCCCGTCCGGCGTAGCGCGTGACGAGCAGTCCGAGCGCCCCTGCAAGGCTGTAAAGGCCGATCGTCGTCGGGCTGAGGGAGTACGGCGGCTGAGCCAGCCGGACGGAGATGCCTACCCAAATGAGATTGAACGCGAAGAACCAAAGCATGCCGGCCGTGCAGCAGCGCCGTAGGGCTGGATGTGTCGCCAGCATGCGGGGGATCGAGCTGAGCATGCCAAAGTAGTTGCTGGCCGGCAGCGCGCTTCGTCGGGGGAGCAACGTCCTGGCAAGTATGGCGGTGAGGAGGCAGAACAGCGCGAAACACACCAGCATGATCCGCCAGCCGAGCCAGTCCGTGAGCACACCGCCAGCCAACCGACTGAGCAGGACGCCCGCGGATATCCCGGCCGCAACGACGCCCATGCGGATGCCGCGGGTCCGGGTTGCGACGAGCTTTCCGACCAGCGCGGTGGACTCGGCGGCGACAGTCGTCATGGCCCCGACAACCACGAAGCAGGCGACGAGCGCCGCCGTGTCCGGCATTGCCGCAGCCACTCCGAGTGCGACGGCCAGGGTTGCCAGTTGGCCGGGGATCAACGTCCGGGGAGAGACCCGATCAACGAGCGGCACCAACAAGACCAGGCCGAGCAGGTAGCCGACCATCGCCGCGGTCAGCACCAGGCCCACTGCCTCGCTGCTGGAGCCCAGGTCGTGGGCGATCCGCACCAGCGCTGGTTGGACGGCGTAGTCGTTGGCGACCGCCCCACCCGCCGCGACGGCGAGCACCACAGTCGTCGTGCCAGACGGTTCTTGAGAATTCACGACGGTCGTCAAGAAGCAGCACGCACGGCGACTGCTTCGACCTCGACGAAAATCGCGTCATCAACGAACGGGAGTGCATGGACGAGCGCGAACGCTGGACGGATCACGGTGCGTGAGTACCCGACCTTCGTCTCCCACTGCGAGCCGGTGCTGACTAGCTTCCGCATGATCCTTCTTTACGAGGCACGCGCATTGACCAGTCGGGCGCCGAGGCTGCTTCAGTTGCGACAGCACGGCTGGACAAGCGCGGGCTACTCTTCTTCGAGTTCGAGTTCGTAGGTTTGGCCGATGAGGTCAACGCCAAAGGAGTGGTGCGGTTCCTCGGCGGTGAGGGTGAATCCGTGGGCGAGGTAGATCCGTCTCGCCGCCTTGAGTGGGTCGTTAGTCCACAGTCGGACGCGGGTGTAGTGGGCGGTCCGCGCGAACTGGAGGCATGTGTCTACCAAGCGGTCACCGAGCCCGCGTCCACGACCGTCGGGATGGACGAGCAGGATTCGCAGCTTTGCTGCCGTGGGGTCATCGGGGTCGGTGACGCAGAAGATGCATCCGACGCGGTGACCGCCCAGCTCGGCGATCCAGGCCGCCTCACGGCTGGGATCATGATCGGCGGCGTAGTCGGCGACGATCCGGGCGACCAGCGCCTCGAAGTCCGTGTTCCAGCCGAACTCAGCGTCATAGACCTCCCCGTGGTTCTGGATGACCCATCCCAGGTCCCCCGGCCAGCCGAGCGGTCGGATCGTGATGTCAGGGTTTGTGGGATTCACAACGGCTCCCCTCGAAGCAACTGAAACGCATGTTTCAGTATACTACGACACGTGTCGAGCGAACGGGTACCGCCTGAATCCGCGAGGCGTGATGAGCTGCTGGAACGCGCCTACAGCTACGTACTCCAGCACGGCATCACGGGAATGTCGCTGCGACCTCTGGCCAAAGAGATCGGCTCCAGCCCTCGCGTGCTGCTGTTCTTGTTCGGCAGCAAGGACGGGCTCGTGCGCGCACTGCTGAGCCGTGCGCGCGTTGACGAGCTTGCTTGGCTACACCGGCTGGAGGACTCCAGCCCTGGAAGCGACCTCGGCTCCATCGCCGCGACGGTATGGGCATGGCTGTCCGCCGAGGAACACCGCAGCCTGCTGCGCCTCTGGGCCGAAGGCTATGCGCGCTCGCTGGTCGAGCCAGACGGCCCGTGGGCCGACTTCGCGCACACCACCGTGTCTGACTGGCTAGAGCTTCTGGCGGCCGGGCAGGACCCCGACCAGCGCAGCAGCCAGCCAGCGATAGCTGAGCGCACCCTCACCCTCGCCGTGCTGCGCGGAGCGCTGCTCGACCTGCTCGCCACCAACGACCAGCAACGCACCACCGCCGCAGTCCAGCAATACCTCACCGCCTGAACTCTGGACGTCTCCCACGTTTCGGATGCCCGTCCAGCGTAGGACCACGGCCGGTGCGACAGCAGCGGCCGAGCTGCCACGCCCATAGCCCGTATTCTCGTCCCGATCCCGGCCGGGATCACACCTTATGTGGCGTCCAACATAAGGTGTACTAGGTCCAGCGGCTGGTTATGTTGAAGCGGCCCTGGAGGGGTCTCGTTTGGTCTGGTCAGGGCGGTTTCTGTAGCGAGCCGTTGACCATAATCAGAGGCTCTGGAGGAAGCTGAGGAGTTGGTCGGTTGGCTGGTATCTGCCGGGCGGGGTGCCGAGCGGCGCGGTTTTGGCGATCGCTTGTTCTTTGAGGGCGGGGTCGGCGTGTTCGTAGACGTGGGTGGTCTGGACGGTTTCGTGTCCGAGCCAGAGCGCGATCGTCGCGATGTCAACGCCTTTGGCACGGAGCAGCATCGCGTTGCTGTGTCTGAGTGTGTGTGGCGTGACGTTCTTGGCCTGAAGCGAAGCGCAGCCTGTCGCTGCGACCTTGGCGTGTTTGGTCACGATCGCGCCGATGGTGTGACGGCTGAGCGCCTGTCCTTGCCGGGTCGGGAACAGCGGATCGTCGGGCTCGCCTTGGCGTTCTTTGAGCCACACGGTGATGACTTTGGCGGTCTCTTTGGTGAGGGTCGTCGCGCGTTTCTTGCGGCCCTTGCCCGTGATGCGGATGTGAGCGCCGGTCCCGAGGTGCAGATCGTTGAGGCGCAGGGCGGTGAGTTCGGAGACTCTGACGCCGGTCTGGAGCATGAGCATCAGCAGCGCGTGGTCACGACGACCGAGCCAGGTGCCGAGGTCCGGCGCGGCCAGCAGCGCTTTGATCTCGGTTTCGTTCAGGTAGTTGACGATGTTCCGCTCGTAGCGTTTGGTCGGGATCGCCATCACCCTGGCGATCGTGTGCGCGTGCTCGGGGTGTTCCAGCGCGGCGTAGCGGTAGAACGAGTGGATCGCCCCGAGCCGGGCGTTGCGGGTTCTCGGACTGTTCCCGCGATCGGTTTCGAGATGCGCGAGGAACGCGGCGATCAATGGAGCGTTCAGGTCGTCAAGGTCCAGCTCGAATGGCTGCTTGCCGGTCTGGTCGTGCGCGTAGCCGAGCAGCAGCTTGAACGTGTCTCGATAGGACGCGATCGTCTCCGGGCTCGCGTTGCGCTGGATCATCAAACGGTCGCAGAAGAACCGTTGCAGGACCGGAGCGAGCATCGTCACGAGAGCACCCCTTCCAGCTCGCCGAGACGGTCACTGACCCGTGCGAGCAGTTCCGGCACGGCCTCCAGATACCAGTACGTATGCACCGGACTCACATGCCCCAGATACGTGGACAGCAACGGCATCCGCCGGTCGATGTCCTCACCAGCGTCATACCAATCAAGCAGCGTCCTGACCGCGACCGTGTGACGCAGATCATGCGGCCTGGGCCGGGCGCGAGCACCCCGCCCTTCCAACCCGACGTGCGCGATCAGTCTGATGAACACGCGGTTGAGGTCGTTGCGTGCCATCCGCAGCCCGGTGGTGGAGATGAAGAACGCCGGGGTCTGCGGCGCACGCCAGGCCGCGTCCCGCGCTCGGGCGTAGACGCCGAGCGCCGTGGCGGTGCTCTGGTGGATCGGCACGTCGCGCTGGCTGCCGTTCTTGCCCATCCGGACGTGCAACACCGCCCGATCCAGGTCAACATCAGCCCGGTCAAGCGCTAATGCCTCGCCGAGCCGCAGGCCGGTCACCGCGAGCAGCCCGATCAGGGTTTGGTGACGAAGCGCCCGCAGCGGCGGCTCCAGTTCCCCGGCCGCGTCGATCAACGACCTGATCTCCGTGTCGGTGTAGATGTAGGGGGCGATCCTCGGGCGGTTGCCGGGCAACAGATCGGTGGACGGGACCTCGCTGTCGGGGTCGATCGTCGCCAAGTGACGAGCGAACCCCCGCACGACCAACAGCCGCTGATGCCAGCAATACGGATGCACGTTCTTCGGCATCCGTGCCCACTGAAGCGCAAGGTCGGTCGTGATCCGCTCAGCACCCTCCTGTTCAAGGAAGCCGACGAACCGTTCCAGCGCACAACTGTCGTAGCGCAACTGGAACCCGAGCTGGCGACGAACCTTCAGATAGTCAGCCAGAGCATCCTTCAGCGCACTCATGCCGCACCGCCTTCCCGGATCGGCCACGGACGAGCCAGAGCACGGAGCGGGTCCAGGTGAACCTTGGCGTAGATCGTGGTCGTCAAAAGCTCGCTATGGCGCAGCACCTGGCCGACCTCACCGAGTGACGCGCCGCCTGAGAGCATCGCGGTCGCTGCGGTGTGACGCAGCCGATGCGCCCCGACCCGAGGAACCCCCGCCCGCTCACACGCCGTGGCGACAACCGACCCGATCGCGCCCCGAGCCACCCCCACGATCGGTGCTCTCGTGCGCAGAAACACCGCTCGGCTCGCGCACCGAGGACGGACTTGCAGATACGCGACGATCGCCTCGCCGACATCGACCGGCAACGGCAACACATCCTCACGGGCTGCCTTGCCCCGGACGTGCAACAGCCCGGCCCGCCAGTCGATGTCCTCCAACTCGATCGCAGCGACCTCACCGGCACGCAGCCCGAGGCGCGAGAGCACGAGCAGGATCGCGTAGTCACGCAGGCCGATCAGCGTGCGCCGGTCAGGTGCGGCCAACAGCTCGGTGACGACCGTCGGGTCCAACCCGCGCGCCAGCGTCCGGTTCCGTAGCGCCGCGACCGGCAGGACCGCCCACACAAGCGACGCCTCGGTCCTCCCGGTCAGATGCAGGAACCGCAAAAACGACCTGAGCGCACCGACCAACTCCCGTGCCCCTGACACGCTGCGCTTCCCGCACTCACGGATCATGAACGCGCTCACGTCCGCAGCAGACAGACGATCCAGCCCGAGCCCGTCCGGCCCCTCCCTGCCCGCCAGCAGCAACCGGGCTACCGGCTCGTGCGAATCACGGATCGTCTCCTGACCAAGGCCGCGCTCGACCAACAGGTAGCGGATGTACTCAGCGATCAGCTCATCGGTCAGACCCTCCGGGACTGGCACGGCCGGTAGTGGCACGACCCCGAGCCCGCGCAGGTACTCCAGCGGCAGGTCCAAGCTCAGCCGGGCCGTCCACGGCACCTTGTCGGCCTCGCGAAGCGAACGCATGAACTCGGCCGCCAGCAGTGGGGTCAGCTCCCCAGCGGTCAGTCCTTCACGTTCAAGCCAAGCGCTGAGCTGGCCGAACTGCCCAACCCTGCCCCTCACTGCCGAATGCGAATAGGACCGCGACCGAAGCCACGACGAGAACCCCGCCTGAAACGGCGCTAACGGCCCAGAGACCTGCGGAATAGAGAAACGACTGCCCATCACGGACTCCAATCAGATTCGACAACACGAATCTGAGAAGTCTCAGCCGACCGGCCACGATTATGTCCAGCGGCCCACCAGCCAGAACCGGACCTGAGCAGGCACAACCCGATCCTCGCTGACCGTGCTCAACATAACCAGCCGCCGGACGTAGCACACTTCTTGCACCACGAGGTAACCCCGGCGCACCTGACCCGTGTGACGGTCTCGATGCGCGTGATGTCCGCCGGAGACGGCTACCAATACCTGCTCCAGTCGGTCGCCGCCGGCGACGCGAACCGGCCGCTGACCACCCCGCTGATTCGCTACTACGCCGAGAAGGGGACTCCGCCGGGCTACTGGCTCGGCACCGGCGTCCACGGCCTCGGCACGAGCACGAGCACCCAGCGGATCGAGCCGGGCGGGACCGTGACCGAGGATCATCTACGCCGCCTGCTCGGCCAGGGCCGCGACCCGGTCACCGGCGATCCACTCGGCCTGCCCTACTTCCGCCACAAGACCGTTGAGGAACGGGTCGCAGCGCGGGTCGAGCATCTGGACCCGGACCTTGCCCCACCTGAGCGGGCGGCGGCCGTCGAGCAGATCGAGGGCGAGGAACGCGAGCGCGGGACCCGCCGGACGGTGGCCGGGTATGACTACACGTTCTCGGTCCCCAAGAGCGTGTCGGCCCTGTGGGCGGTTGCCGACGCCTCCGTGCAAGCCACCATCGTCGAGGCGTATCATGCAGCGGTTGCAGACGTACTCGCGTTGATGGAGCGCGACGTTGCAGCCACCAGGGTCGGGCACGCCGGGGTTGCACAAGTCGCAACCCGCGGGCTGATCGCAACCGCCTACGACCACTACGACTCGCGCGCCGCCGATCCGCAACTGCACACGCACGTCGTGATTGCCAACAAGGTGCAAGGCGAGGACGGCAAATGGCGCTCGCTGGACGGCCGGCCGATGCACGCCGCTGTCGTCGCGATCTCCGAGCATTACAACGCCGTGCTGGCCGACCACCTGACTCGTAGCCTCGGCGTTGGGTGGGAGCAGCGGGAGCGGGGCCGGGATCGGAACCCGGCGTGGGAGTGCGTCGGCGTGCCCGACGAGCTGATTGCGGAGTTCTCGTCGCGCAGCGCGGCGATCGAGATGGAGACTGACCGGCTGATCGACGCCTACCTCAGCGAGCATGGGCACCGGCCTGGCCAGCGGGCGGTGCTGCGGTTGCGCCAGCAGGCCACGCTCGCCACTCGGCCGGACAAGGCGCATTACTCGTTGGCGGAGCTGACTGACCAGTGGCGCCGCCGCGCTGGCCGCGTGCTCGGCCAGGACGCTGCGAGCTGGGCGCACCACATCCTCGCCACCGGCGCCGATCCGCTCCTGCGGGCCGAGGACGTGGGCCGGGACGAGCTCGTGGCGCTCGGACGGGTCGTGGTCGAGCAGGTGCAGGAGAGGCGCTCGACCTGGGGTCGGTGGAACCTGTCGGCGGAGGCGTCCCGGCAGACGATCGGCCTGCGATTCGCCACGGTCGAGGATCGGGAGGCGGTGATCGGGCTCATCACCGACGCCGCCGAGGCCGGGTCGTTGCGGCTCACGCCGCCGGAGCTGACTACCGCTCCGGTCGCGTTCCAGCAGTCGGACGGGTCGAGCGTGTTCCGCCCGCGGCACTCCACGATCTACACGTCCACCGCCTTGCTCGCGGCGGAGGACCGGATGCTTGACCTCTCCCGCGTCACGAGCGGCCCGGCGCTCGAACCGGCCGGGGCCGCTCAGATTGCCGGCTCTCCAGATGAGCAGGACCGGGTGCCGTCGGCCGATCAGCGTCGCGTGGTCGAGCGCATCGCGGTCTCGGGTCGGACGGTGGACGTGTTGGTCGGCCCGGCTGGCGCGGGCAAGACCCTCGCGCTCGGCGGTCTACGTCGGGCGTGGGAGGCCGAGCACGGTTCGGGCAGCGTGATCGGTCTCGCCCCGTCCGCGGCGGCGGCCGACGTGCTCGCGTCTGATCTGGGGATCGGGACGGAGAACACCGCCAAGTGGCTCTACGAGCACGATTACGGGCGCTGGGACCTACGGCCGGGCCAGTTGGTGATCGTGGATGAGGCGTCCCTGGCCGGGACGATGCTGCTCGACCAGCTCACCACCCACGCCGCCACGGTCGGAGCGAAGGTGTTGCTGGCCGGTGACCCGGCGCAGCTCGCGGCGGTGGATGCTGGCGGCGCGTTCGGCCTGCTCGTCCGCGACCGCAACGCGAGCGATGGCGAGGGGGCGCCGGAGCTGGCCGACATCCGCCGTTTCACCAACGAGTGGGAGAAGGCCGCCTCGCTGCGCCTTCGCCGCGGCGATACGGATGTGATCGACCTTTACAGCAAGCGCGGCCGGATTGTCGGCGGCGACCACGATGTCATGCTCGACGCCGCCTACCACGCCTGGCAGTCCGACGTGGCTGCGGGCAGGTCGAGCATCCTGATCGCCGAAACCTCAGACACCGTGACCGCCCTGAACCGGCGTGCCCGCGCGGACCGGGTACTCGCCGGGCAAGTCGCCGTCGAAGGCGTGGACTTGCATGACGGGACCGTGGCCGGTGCGGGCGACACGATCGTCACCCGCGAGAACAACCGCCGCCTGACCACCGGGAAGGGATGGGTGAAGAACGGCGACGCCTGGACCGTCATCGACAGCCATCAGGACGGGAGCTTGACCGTGCAACGCCCCGGAGCGCGTGGGCGACGCAGCCGAGTGATCCTGCCCACCGACTATGTGGCGCAGTTCGTGGAGCTGGGCTATGCCCTGACGGCTCATCGTTCCCAAGGGGCCACGGTGGACACCGCCCACTTGGTCGTCCACAGCAGTTCGATGACGAGGGAGGCGTTCTACGTCGCTATGACCCGCGGACGGCAAGCGAATACCGCCTGGGTTGCTACCGACGAGGCCCACCTGGAGGAGCACCAGCACACGCCGGGCTACGAGGATCGGGTCACCGCTCGCACGGTCCTCTACGGAGTGCTCCAGCACGAGGGCGCGGAGAAGTCCGCGCACGAGACGATCGAAGCCGAGCAGGAGAAGTGGTCGAGCATCGCCCAGCTCGCCGCCGAGTACGAGACCATCGCCCAAACCGCCCAGCACCAGCGATTCGCCGCCGCCGTCGCCAACAGCGGCCTTGCCGACCAGCAGGCCAGGGCCGTCCTCGCCGCGGAGTCGTTCGGGTCGCTGATCGCGCAGCTCCGCCGTACCGAAGCCGACGGCCACCAGCCAGAACAACTCCTATCCCGCGCCGTCCAGGCCGGCGGGCTGGACGACGCCAAAGACCCGGCCGCCGTGCTCGCCGCCCGGCTCGCCATGCTCACCGCCGCCCGCGCCGGCGGCACCCGACCCCGCCGCCGACCCCGCTACGTCGCCGGGCTGATCCCCGCAGCCACCGGAAAGATGCCCACCGACATGGCTCAGACCTTGGGCGAACTGGCCGAGCTGATCGACCAGCGCGCTACCGCGCTGGCCAGTCAAGCGATCCAGGAGGGCCAAACGTGGGTGCGACGGCTCGGATCACCACCAACCGATCCCACCCGGCGGGCAGCCTGGGAGCAGCACGTCCGCACTATCGCCGCCTACCGCGACCGCTACCACATCACCGGCCCCGATCCGCTCGGACCCGCACCCAGCGGCCAAGGCCAACGCCTCGACCACCAACGCGCCGACGCCGCCACCCGTCAGGCGCAGGCCACGGCCAGCGACCGAGCACAGCGTCGCCGCGGTCCTGACCAGCAGATCGACTCCGGCCGCGACCTGGGCCGGTAACACGCCCGGACCAGGGCTCTCGCGTGACCCTCGGCCTCAGTGGACCGGCGGTGCCGTATGGCTGCGGCGATACTCGACCGACGAGCCAGGTAGAGACGAGGAACAGGGGCGGCTTCAGCGACGGCGGTCAGCCGGTGTGGTCGGCGGCGACGACGATCGCGACCAGCGCGTCGTCCAGGGCTTCGTCAATATCGGCCATGTCCTCGGGGTCCTCCGAGAGACGGTCTCGGGTGGCGACGACGCAGAAGCCGACCCGATGAGCGGCTACGTGGTCGAGTAGGCAGCGCAGGTCAGGGCGGTCCATGCTCAGTCCCGAGTAGCCGACATCTACGAACTCGTCAGCCATCCGCAGACCGAGACGTTGCGCAGCGAGCGCGACCTGCTCCCGCTGGCGCTCTACCTCACGCGCCGCCTCATCGGTGGTCGTAGGGGCCACGCGGATGTAGGAGACGGCGGGCAGGTCGCTCGGGGACCAGTCCTCGGCACTCATGACGCCTGAGCGGCCGGGACACAACCGTCCATGCGCTCGGTCGCGAAGTCGGTGGCGTGGGCGTGCTGCCAGTCACGCAGCAACACCTTCTCCTGACGGCGAACCCGTAGCAGCCGCACGATCGAGGTCGGGATAAGGAACGTGAAGCGGCAGGTGTTCCAGAACCCGATGATGAAAAACAGGTTGACCCAACCCGGCCCGCCGTCACGAACGATCGTGCCGCACGCGACTATGACCAGCCCGTAGACGACGATGCCGGCGAGGCCGACGAGCGGCCCCCACTTAATCCCGGTGCGGGTGTGGACGCGACGGATGACGATGTTGCTCGGCGCGAACCGCTGGAACACGCTACAGATGCGGGCGCTAAGTGCCCAACTGGCTGCGAAGATCATGACGGCCCTCTTTCTGGCAGACGCGCGCGGCGTCAGTTGCGGGAGCGGCAGTCCAGAAAAAAGGGCAACCCGAGCCGGAGCCGGGTGCAGCGCCGAAGCGTCGATAGATATTCTCTGCCAGCACTCAGACTAGCGCTGGCACCGGGCGGATGGAAGGAAGATGCGCCGTCCAGAGATACGGGCGTCTAGGAATCCTGCTCCGATCACCCTGGCTGAGCTGGCCTGGGTTTCGCGGAGATCTTGAAAGGAGGGCGGTTCTGTCCTCCGGAGAGGAGATTCTCCAGCGATGCCACGAGCAAGGAAGTATCCACAGGAGCTGATCGATCGCGGTGTGCGGTTGGCGATCGAGTCGGGCCGGCCGGTCGCGCATGTCGCGGCGGATATCGGCCTGCCGGCGGAGACGCTGCGCAAGAAGGTCAGGCAGGCTGAGGCCGACCGGGGTTTGCGGCCGGATCTGCCGTCAACCGCGGAGCGGGAGGAGATCAAGGAGCTCAAGCGTGAGAACGCGGAGCTGCGGCAGGCCAACGAGATTCTGCGGGCCGCGTCACTGTTTTTCGCGAAGGAGCTCGACGGGAGCCGTCCGAGGTGAGCGCGTTCATCGATGTGCAGCGCGGCCGTTTCGGCGTTGAGCTCGTCTGCCGCACCCTTGGGGTGTCGGCCTCGGCGTACTATCAGCGCAAGACCGGCAGGCGCTCACAGCGGGCCGTGGAGGATGAGCGGCTGGCCGGTGAGATCCGCCGGGTGCATGAGGCCAACTATGAGGCCTATGGGTATCGGCGGGTGCACCGGCAGCTGGTGCGTGAGGGCGAGACGGCCGGGCGTGACCACATCGCCCGGCTGATGCGCCAGGAGGGCGTGCAGGGCGCCAAGCGGCGCGGCAAGAAGTGGAAGACCACGATCAGCGATCCCAAGGCCCAGAAGCGTCCTGACTTGGTCAAACGCGAGTTCACCGCCGACGCGCCTGACCGGCTGTGGGTCGGGGACTTCACCTATCTCAGATCCTGGGAGGGGCGGTCGTTCTTCGCGTTCGTCCTCGACGTGTTCAGCCGCCGCCTGGTCGGCTGGCAGCTGGCCTCGCACATGCGCACCACGCTCGTCTTGGACGCGCTACGGATGGCGCTCGGGACCCGTCAGCCGGGTGCTGACTTCACGCTCATCAGCCACACCGACCAAGGCTCCCAGTACACCAGCGACGACTACACGCAGGTGCTCGATGATCACCTCGTGCTCGCCTCGGTCGGGACGGTCGGCGATGCCTACGACAACGCCATGGCCGAGTCGCTGGTGGACACCTACAAGACCGAGCTGATCCACGATCGCGTGTGGCGCACCACCAGCCAGCTGGAGCTCGCGACCGTCGAGTACATCGGCTGGTACAACCACGACCGGCTTCACAGCGCGCTGGGCTACCGCACCCCGGTCGAGGTCGAAGCCGAATGGGCGGCCCGAAACGGCCTTTGGGAAGAACCTGGTCCCGCTAGGACCGCGCCCAACCAGTCAGTCGACGAGAGCCTCCAGCTGGTCTCTCTGACACCATGATCCTGACCACCACCAACCCCCAGAAAACCTACTAACAACGTCTCCGTCAAACCCAGGGCGGTTCAGGCCGCCTCACCGCGAGCCCGACCCTCGGAGCACCACACTCCAGCTTGGCGGTCGTCAGGGCTTGGCACAGCGTGAGCCGAGCGGCGATGGCGTCTGCCCGCGACGATACTCAGTCGGCGATACGCCGAAGTGAGCATGGAAGCACTGGCTGGCGTGAAACTGGTTTCGCCAGCCGACCGAGCGGGCGACCTCAGCGATCGACTGGTCGGTGGAGACCAGTAGCAGCGCCATCCGCTCCACTCGCATCTGACGTAGATACGCCATCGGGCTCGTTCCTACGGTCGAGTCGAAGGCCCTGACGAGCTGGGAACGCGACAGGTGAACCTCATCCGCCAGGGAGCTGAGAGCCCACGGCTCTGCGAGGCGTGCGCGGAGAACGGTCACTGCTGCGATGACGTGCCCCCGCACGATGCCGTGCCCGGCAAGCGGTGCAACAGGTTGCTGTGATCCCGTCCCGACGCCGGTCTTGGTTCGATCAGTCGCCACGTCGCTATCCGCGCGCGAGGGTGTTGCAAGAACACCGGTCTAAGCCGTTGGCTTGTCTTTGTGTTGCTGTCGCCAGTGCGCCATGTTGCGCCGCTTTTCGGCGAGCATGTACGAGCGGGCCTTCGACCACTCTTGGCGGAAGGCGTTGAGGTTGGACGTCAGACGCTGCCATAGCGATTGCATGGTTATTCCTTACGGGTTGTGATTTGTTGGTCTGGGTGCAGAGTGTGTGGGTCATAGATTTCGGTAGGTGCGGAGGGCGAGCGGCCCGAAGACGGCGGCGAGGATCGCGCACCATGCGATTGATGCGATGACGTAGTACGCGACGCTGTGCCCCAGCGCGGCGTGGGTCGCAGCGGGTCCTTGCGTGAGTGCTCGCAGAGCGTTGTCGAAGATGCTGACCGGTTGGTATCGAGCGAACCCCTGAAGCCAGCCGGGCAGCGTGGCGACCGGGATGAACGCGTTGGAGACGAACAGGAAAAGGAAGAAGACCGGGGTGGTTGACTGGACGGTCTCCGGGTTCTTGGTCGCGAGGCCAACCACCGCGAACAGCCAGAAGATGCTCAGACTGACGAGCACCAGCAGCCCGACCGCTACGAGGCAGTCGCCTACGCCTGCGTGGAAGCGAAAACCGACCGCGACGCCGGTAAGCACAGCGAGAGCGGCCGCGAGCAGTTGGAGGCCGAGGTCTGCGATGCTGCGCCCGAGTAGTGGCGTGCCGGCGGGAGTGGGAAGTGACCGGAATCGGTCGATGAGCCCGGAGTTGACATCGACGGCGAGCCCGCTGGCTGACGAGAGCCCGCCGAAGATGACGTTCTGGATCAGCATGGCTGGAACCAGGTAGTCGACGTAGCTCATGCCGGGCACCCGGATCGCGCCGGCGAACACGAGACGCATCAGAACCAGGAACAGGACCGGCGAGGTCAACGCTGCCACCGCAGCCTGGGGGGTGCGTCTGGTGCGGATCAGGTTGCGCTTGGCGATGACCAGCGCATCGGTGACGCCTGCGCTGCGTGGGAGCCGGTCAAGCCCGGTGGTGATCGTGGTCATGCGGGCGTGCTCTCGATGTGGACGGCATCCCCGGCGGAGTGGCCGACGAGCGCGATGAATACGTCGTCGAGGGAGGGCCGGGCAGCGGTGACGTCCTCGACGGTGATGTCGTCCTGATCGAGCAGACGTATGCCGGTGGGCAGCGCCTTGGCGTCCCGGGCCGCCTTGAAGGCGATCCGGGACGCTGCCTGGTCGATCGTTACCGTGTCGAGGGCGAGCGGTTGTAGCACCTCGACTGCTCGGTGAAGGGCTGTGGCGTCGGTTAGCTGAATGTCGATCGTCTCGTAGCCGAGCCGCTCCTTGAGTTCGCCCGGAGTCCCCTCGGTCAGCACCGAGCCGTGATTGATGATCGTGATCGAGTCGGCGAGGCGGTCTGCCTCCTCAAGTTGCTGGGTGGTGAGCAGGATCGTCGTGCCGTCGGACACAAGCTGTTCGAGCAGCGTCCACAGCTCGACGCGAGCGGCAGGATCAAGCCCGGCGCTCGGCTCATCAAGCAGGAGTAGCTGGGGCCGACCGACGAGGCTGGCGCCGACATCGAGCCGGCGGCGCATACCGCCCGAGTACGTCCTGACCGGCCGATCAGCGGCGTCAATGAGTGACAGCCGTTGGAGCACGTCCTCGGCGCCCGCCCGTGCCTGCACGGCCGACAGTCGGTACAGACGACCGATCATCAACAGGTTCTCCCGACCGGTGAGGGTCTCGTCGATCGCGGCGTGCTGGCCGGCGAGCCCGATCAGGCGGCGGACCGCCACCGGGTGAGCTACGACGTCGATCCCCCCGACGCAGACGCGACCCACGTCGGGGCGCAGCAGGGTCGCCAGGATACGGATCAGGGTGGTCTTGCCCGCGCCGTTGGGACCGAGCAGGGCGGCGACAGCGCCGCCCTGCACCTGCATGCTCAGCCCATCCAGTGCTGTTGTCTCACCGAACGACTTGCGTACCTCGGCGATGTCGATCACCGGCTCCGGAGCATCGGACTGGGTAGATATCTGCATGTGTGCAGATACTACGTGGGGGCAGTCTTCTGCGCAAGGGCAGATAACGCGTTACGGTAGCCCTGTGACCAGCGCCGACCCAGAGCGTGACGAGCTGCTACTCAGTGGCGCCTGCGCCTACCGTCGATACGTGAGCGCACAGCTCCTCAACGGGCATGCCACTGCCGCGGCAGTCGGACTCAACAGCACCGACTTCTCATGCCTCAACCTGCTGGCGCTGTCCGGGCCGCTCACCGCCGGCCAGCTCGCAGAGCGCACCGGGTTGACGACCGGCGCTACCACTCGGATGATCGACCGCCTCGAACAGGGGCGGTTCGTTCGGCGGGAACGCGACCCCGCCGACCGTCGCCGCGTCATCGTGGTCGTGGCCAGCGACCGCGGCAACGAACTCGACGCAGCACTCGAACCCGGCCGACGACGCATGTACGAGGTATTCCAGCGCTACAACGCGACTGAGGTCCGGGTACTCCTCGACTACTTCACCCATGCCGCCCCAGCGCTGCTGGGCGTCGTGGACGACCTCCAGGCCACGGACCCGCCCGCAGACCGAGATGCCAGAACGCAGTCAACAACAGAATGAGCTGTCCCGACCCCGCGTCCTCGGCGCAGCCCGTAATCGAAGCCGGTTCGTTTATGCCACCGCCGCGATCTTTCTGCGGCCGCCCGGCCGGATCACCACCGCTCGCTCCACCAGAACCCGCCGGATCGTCTGATCCGCCACCTCCAAGTGCTGACCGACGTTGTGCAGCGTCCACCCGTCTCGGTACAGACGGACCGCGTCGTCAATCTGCGCCTCGGTCAAGGTCGGCCGCGTCTTGCCCGATCGTGGGTGAGGATGTGGGTGATCACGGCCAGCATCCGGTCAGCCCGCCAGCGACCCACGGGTTGTATCCCGCGCCCGCGTCGGGGACAGCGACCAAGCGAGGTTGTAGGCGGCGTGGGCTGCGACCGCCGGCCACATCGAGCCCTGCTGCCACAGCGCGAGCCGGACCAGTAGGACCCGGAAGACGACCGAGAACACGCACTGCCCAAGCACCCACGGAGCCAAGTGTCCGGCCTGGATGTAGGGGACGATGTGTCACAGGCCCCAGATGGCCCCGATCGTCAACCCCGCGGGCAGCTCCCCGATCACCGGTTCCAGCCGGGGCAGGACGAACGCCGTCCAGCCGATCTCCTCACCGGCCGCGGCCGCGACGTAGGCGACGGCCAGTGCCAGCGCACTCCACCGCGGCACCGTGAAGCCGCCGCCCTGACCGCCCAGCGCAGCCGCGAGGGCGATCACCGCCGGCATTCCCAGCACCGCCACCAGCCACGACCAGTCCAGCCGAGGCCGGCGAGTGACCATCCCGATCAGGCCGGCGAACTCGCCGCTGCGGTGTGCCACGAGCACCGCGGCACACGCCGGGCAGACTGCCATCAGCGCCGACGCCGGCACGTTCGCGCGTGTGAACCCCGACAGCGAGCCGATGAGCGGCCCCGCGAGGTAGAACACCAAGCTCAGGCCGAGCAACACCACCGCGAAGCACAGCAACTGCCGACCCACCCCGGCCTCACCCGACCCAGGCGAAGCCGCGCGAGTGCGATGGCGTGCCATTGGTACCAACTATGCACGACCCCCTGGCTTCGGGACGCGGGCCTATTCGGAGCCGAGCCTGGACCCGCCAAGTCTGTGTGGCGGGATGGTCTGCCGCCGGCGGACCTCGCTCGGGGAGACGCTTGCAGCCAGTTCGCTACGTCACCGCTGCGGCCTTCCTGCGCCCACCCGATCTGATCGTCATCGCTCGCTCCACCAGCATCCGCCGAATCGTCTGATCGGCCACGCCCAAGTGCTGACCGACGTTGTGCAGCGTCCACCCTTCCCCGTACAGACGGACCGCCTCGTCAATTTGCGCCTCAGTCATCACCGGCCGCGTCTTGCCGGCACGAGCAACATGCCTGGCGACCGTCGTGCGATGAAGGCCATAGACCTTCGCCAGCTCGCAGACACGAGCACCGGCCTCATACTCGGCGATCAGCGCCTCCAGCTCGACCGGGGAGAGGCGCCGCTGAGTCTGCCGCAGCACGCGCACGTTCGGGCCCCGCGCATCGTCAAACACCGTCACCGACGCCTCTTGGGCGGCTTCGCGGCACTTGCTGATCCGACCAAGTAGGCGCTTTACCAGGGATTTTGCGGACGTGCAAGAGTTTGAGAACTCTCTACGTAGGTCCACGCAAGCATGCAAGCGACCTAGCTAGGATCAACGCCAATAGCGGCCGGCAGCTGCCCCTGCGAAAACTGGCCATCCTCACGCGCAGCGCGTACTCGTTAACCGTTCCGCCACCGAAGGGACGGGAAACCATCTAGTCGGTACCCCAACCAATCGGCAAGCCAACGCCAGACCACAGGCAATTTCAGGCCTCTGGCTATAGTTCTGAACCGCCGACACTCACGGAGCGTCGGCGAGTGTCAGGCTGCCGATCTCTTCGCGGATGGTATCGAGCGCCTGGACGGTCACCGAGCGTAGGTGGTTCCAGGCACCCGGCCAGTTACTGCCGAATGGCGCCAATCCGAGCGCAACCCTGGCCTGTTCGGCCCGCGCATCGGCGCCCTGGTGCTGCTGCCCGGCCCGCAGGGCCACTACCGAACGCAGGATGTCGGCGGCCGCCTGCGCCCGGCCGGCTGCTTCGCCGAGCAGTTCTCCGAGCCGCAGCTTCATGTTCTGGAGCGTGGCAGGCCTTGGCGGCAGGTTCAGGGCGTTCAGCAGGTCGGCCAGGGCACTGCAGCGGGACTCGAAGTCTTCGACACTGGCCACCGGCTGGCTCAGCTTGGCGGCCATCGCAGTCCGTGGAACGCGGACCAGGTGCTCGCCGGTCAGCAGCCGCCAGGCCAGGTCCAGGTGATCGAGGGCTTCCGGCAGCGCCATCGGTCCGAGCGGCTCGGTAGACGGTGTGAGCTGGCTCAGCCCGACGGTTTCTTCCAGCCGGGCCAGGTAGTCCCACACATCTCGAACCCCGGCGTACCGCGATAGGCGCGCATCGGTCAGATCCCAGCTCTCCTGCCCGGCGTTCTGATTAACCCCGCGCCAGGTGGCCGGCTCGCCCCGCAGCACCCCGAACAGCTGATCGACCGTCACGTCTGTGCCAGCCGCCCCGTTGACCTGCTGCACGAACTCCTCACCAGTGACCTTGAGTTCGACGGCCTCGGTCACGGTCGGGGTGATGCCCCGCTGCAGAGCAATTCCCACGTTTATCGCCACCAGGAAGCCGCCGACGAGTTGTTGGACCGCCGGCGCCACCATGAGCGCCATGCCGTGGATGCTCAGCGGCACGGGATCGGCGTTCGCCGGCAGCTGTCCGTTCGTGCCAGCCCGGACCGACCGGTAGTTGTGCCGCCAGGTCGGCAGGCCCTGGAGGATCTCTTCGGCGTCGAGATTCCGCTGCCACAACTGCTGTTTGACCCACTGCCAGCAGGGCCAGGTTCCGGCTTCTTGGTACCCCCTGGCCACGACCTGGAGTAGCTCCAAGGCGTCATTCGACGGCCGGTCGAGCAAGGTCGGCATGACCCTATCGAAGCAGACCTCGGGTCGTCTGGCGGCCGACGCGCTGCCAGCTTCGCCGCTGAAGGCCTGTGGAAGGAGGAGAATCGGCACATGCCCGACCAGACCGATCTCCTGGCCACCATCGAACGGGATGTCCTAGACAGCACCGTGCCGTTGACGGATGTCCTGCGTTCCTGCCTGTACCTGGCCAGGCGGACACAGGCAGCCCAACTGGACGAGTGGGCCAGTGCCGAACTCCAGGGCTACCGGCTCGACGCGGTACCGGACTACCGCAAGGTGGCTGCCCCCATCCTGCGGACCTTCGACGTTCCCGGCCGGGGCCTGGCAACGCAGCTGTTCAATCCCCAGACACTGCCCGAGACCGTCCGCCAGCGCCTCAACGGCATCGTGCCCCTGAACCAGCCCATTGACGAACTCGAGGGCTATATAACCCAGTACGGACCACAGAACCGTCTGATCGAGCTGGAGGTCTTCACCAGCGACCTGCTCACCCGGTTCTGGAACGAGAACAACCCGTACGGCCCCCGCGCGGTATCCATGTACTGGTCTATTAGCCCGGCGGCGATCATTGGGGTGGTCGGACAGATCCGCACGGCCCTCACCGAGTTTGTGGCCGCATTGCAGCGTGAGCATGGCGACCGCGACGGCCTGCCGTCGGCCGCGCAGGCGGACGAAGCGCTCCGGGCAGCGTTTCCCGCGGCCGTCTTCAACAACGCCACCGTCGCCATCGTGACGGCCACCACCAGAACGGTGACATCATGCCGGACGCGCCGCGAACCACCATTAAGGGCAACAAGACCACGATCCGGAAGGCGACCGGCAACGTCTCCGTCGCCAGCGTCAACGTCGAGCAGGTGAACAACGACGACATCGACGTGGGGAAGATCCAGCGGTTCGCCAAACTCGTGGGGCAGATCGCACTGACACTCGGCCTGGACGTACAGCAGCAAGCGGAACTGGCTGCCGCCGCTCAGGATCTGCAGGCCGCCGCGACCGCGCCGTCGCCGGACAGAGGCCGCTTCCGGCGGGCCGTCGGCCGGGTTCTGCATGCACTCGGTGCGGCCGGGACAAGTACCGCCCAGCAGGTCGCGGTCTCCATGGGCGACGAGCTACTCCGCGAACTCGGCGACGAGATCGCCCGAACGCTGCACTAGCGGGACTGCCGTCGTTCAGGTTGACCTCGCCCAACAACTCAACGTGTCGGTTGGCGAGACGCATTTCCACCATCGGCTCCGCGTTCTTTTGTGCTAGAATAAAGAAATGCAAATACGAAAGGTAATGATTCATAACTTCCGTGGCATTAAAAAGGCGGACTGGCTGCTGCCGAACAACCGCTTTGTCTGCCTCGTCGGCGCTGGCGATAGTACCAAGACGACGCTGCTCGATGTCATCGGCCTGGTGCTCAGCCCCCGTTGGAACGTCACGTTCTCTGACGCCGACTTCTACGACTGCAAGGTCGAACTGCCTATCGTTTTGCAAGTGGTGATCGGCGATCTGCCGCCCCACCTGGTCCGCGACGATGCCCTCGGTTACGAGCTGTCTGGCCTGCGCCCTGGCGGTGTCCTGATCAACGAGCCGGAAGAAGGCAGTGAGCCATGCGTGATCATTCAGTTGCGGGTCACGGAGACGCTTGAGCCGGTCTGGACGGTCGTCCGTCCGGATGGCGAGGATCAGGCCACGGTCGGCGCTGCGGCTCGCGAACGGTTCGGGCTCTTTCGAGTTGATGAACGCATCGAGACGCATCTTCGCTGGGGCCGCGGGTCAGCTCTCGCGAGGTTGACAGCTAACAAGAGTGGGGCCGAAGCAGCAGTGACGTCGGCTCACCGGGCCGCCCGTGAAGCTGTCTTCGCCGTGTCGGAGGGGCCGCTGCACGAAGCAGCCAGTGAGGTGGCGGTCGCTGCTGGCCAGATCGGTGGCGCCGCGTTCGCTAACCTGCGACCGGGTCTCGACCCGAGCGGTAGTTCCTCCACGCACGCGCTTGTGTTGCACGAGGCTGAGATCCCCTTGACGGGGCATGGCCTGGGGACGCGGCGGCTGATCAGCCTGGCTATCCAGGAGAAGGCCTTCACTGCCGGCGAGGTGCTCATCGACGAGATCGAGTACGGCCTTGAGCCGCATCGACTCCATCATCTGCTGCGCCATCTCAGGAAGCGCGTCTATGCCGACAAGGGCCAGGTCATCGTCACGACGCACTCGCCGCTGGCGGTAGAGGCGCTGCGGGCCGAGGAAATCTCGGTGGTGCGCTCGTCAGGCGACGGCCTGACGACGGTGCTCGCCGTTCCGGGAGAACTCGACGATGTGCAGGGCACGCTGCGGGCCGGACCATCGGCGCTGCTGGGTAGCCGGATCGTCGTCGGCGAAGGGAGTACCGAGATCGGCGTGTCGCGGCAGTTCCTGCAGTACTGGGATGCCAGCCGCGAGCAGCAGGGTAAGGCTTCTCATGCGGCTCTTGGCGTTTGTCTTACTAATGGGCGTGGCAGTACCGTCGCACCGCGTCGGGCGGAGATACTGGCAGGCCTTGGCTACCCGGTCCTGCTGGTCATCGACAACGACGACAGGGGCAGCGATCCGGGAGTTGCCCAAGCCCAGGCTGCCGGCGCCGAGATCGTTCGCTGGGAAGGCGGCAACGCAATCGAGGACGAAGTCGTCGCGGCGCTCACCGATGAGGGTCTGGCCGAGTTGATCGCGCTGGCGGCGGCGATCAAGGGTAAGGAGTCGGTCCTGAGCGCGGTAGGCGACAGTCTTCCTGGCAGGCCACGGCTGACGGTGCTTGATCCATCGGCTTGGGTGGACGCTTCGCGCTCGAAAGAAGACGTGCGGGCAGCTATCGTCGCGGCGGCTAAGAGCAAGAACAACCCCTGGTTCAAGCTTGAAGAGACGGGTGAGCAACTGGGCGAACTGCTAACCAAACGCTGGCCTGAGATAGCAGCCGCACCCCTCAGTGTCGGGCTGCGGAAGCTCTATCGGTTCGCCTACGGCGAGGATCTTTCGTGACCAACAGATGTCGCCTCGGTGGGCGTGGAGTGTCCTAAGTGGACGAGGCACTCCGAGCGACTGCCCAGATGATCAGGGGCTCAATGCCCTGCTCGATCGAGCTGCCGGCCGGCACCGGCAAGACGCAGATCGTCGCCGCGCTGGCAACGGTCGCCACCGAGCAAGGTGAGCGACCCCTGATCTTGACCCACACCAACGCCGGCGTCGATGTCCTCAGGGGACGCCTCAGAAACTTCGGCGTAAGCGGCAGGGATGTGCGTGTGGAGACGATCGCCAGCTGGTCGTTCGAGCTGGTCCGACACTATCCGCTGCTCTCCGGCATGACGGTTCCCGAAGAACCGGACTGGACAAATTCGAAGGAGTACTACGCCGGCGCTTCTGTCGCCGTCGCTGCCTCGGCCATCCGGTCGGTCCTCCAGGCCAGCTACGGGCTGGTCATCGTCGACGAATACCAAGACTGCGTCATCGAGCAGCACAACCTAATCGTGGCGGTCGGCCAGGCATTGCCTGTCTGCGTTTTCGGCGACCCACTCCAGAACATCTTCAACTTCCGTGACAACGTCACCGTCAGCTGGAGTGACGACGTGCAGGCCAACTGGCCGGCGGTTCCCCTGCCAGTCGTGCCTTGGCGCTGGCGAGGGCACAACGAAAAACTCGGCCAGTGGCTGATCGATATCCGGCCCAGCCTGGCGGCCGGGGGCACGATAGATCTGCTGCGGGCACCGCTGGACTGGCGGTCAACGACAAGATCGCCGCGGGCCGACATCGAGGCCTGTTACGCCCTGGCTTCCGCGACAGGCTCAGTAGTAGCGATCAAGCGGATGTCGGCTGAGTGCGCCGCGGTGGCCGCCCAGACTAAGGGAGCCTACGGAATGATGGAAGAGCTTGAAGGCCGGTTCATGGCCGCTTTCGCAAGCAGCGTGGACACTGGCGATCCGCCCCAGATCGCGGTGGCCACCCGTAACTTCGCCAAGGACTGCATCAGCGGCATCGCCACGAAGTACCTCGACCGCGCGGTGGCCCGCAAACTGGCCAGAGGCCTCTCTGTGGCCAGCCTTCACCGACCGGGTGCCGAGCGCCAGCTGGAGCTGCTGAGTCAGCTCCTGATTGATCCGTTGCCGAGCCGGGTCGCTGAGACGCTCCTAGCGATCGGTCAATTGGAGGGTGGACGGCTGTACCGCCGCGAGGCGTGGCGCGACATGATCAGAGCGCTGACCGTGGCCGGAGCCAGCCACGGAGTCACCGTGCTCCAAGCCCTCAACCGGGTCCGCGATCGAGCCCGCCGAGTTGGTAGACCGCGCGAGGTGCGCGTCGTCTCCAGACCGCTGCTGATCAAGGGCCTGGAATACGACCATGCTCTGGTGCTCGATGCCGACAGGCTGTCGGCCACAGAACTCTACGTGGCCCTGACGCGGGGTCGTAAGTCGCTCACTGTTGTCTGCCGGAACCAGTATCTAAGGCCGACCGCACCCGATCTCGGTGGCCGGAATCGGCCGTAGCAGTGCACAGACTCCGGTGGTCGGCGCAGATCGAAGCTAGCGTTGTGAGTGAAACGTCAGTCTGTCCTTTCACCGGCAACCAGTAGGACCTCTTCCTCTCGACCAGGCGGTACAAGCCCGTCTTCTCCGTGGCACTGAGTCTTCCGGGCGTCTACCAATTCGAAACTGACGGCGAGTGCGATAGTGAATAGCATAAGCATTAGCACGCCGATTGGGACTGCCCCCCGGTTTAGTTGACTCGGGGGGTGGGTGGTTCAGGCCGCGGTTGCGGCCTGGTTGATTGTCTCGTATTCGATGGGTGTGAGGCGGCCGAGGGCCCGCTGCCGTCGGCGCCGGTGGCAGGTCCGCTCGATCCAGGTGATGATGGCCAGCCGCAGGTCCTCGCGGGTGGTCCAGCGCTGCCGATCCAGGAAGTTCTTCTGCAGCAGCGCGAAAAACCATTCCATCGCGGCATTGTCCCCGCATGCCCCGACCCGGCCCATGGATCCGGTCAGCCGGTTACGGCGCAGCATCGACACGCAGGCGGTGGACCGGAACTGGCTGCCCCTATCCGAATGCACCACGATCGTGCCCGCGGGTGCGCGCAGCGCGATCGCGTTGCGCAGCGCCGCGACCGCGAGGGATGCTTTCATCCGGCTGTCCATCGAGTAGCCGGCGATCCGGTTAGACCACACGTCTCTGATCGCGCACAGGTACAGCTTTCCCCCCGGCCGTGGCGTGCTCGGTTATATCGGTCAGCAACAGCTGGTCCGGTCCGGCTGCGGCGAACTGGCGGCGGACCAAGTCGTCGTGCACGGGCGGCCCGGCTTTCCTGTTGAGGCCGCGCTTCTTGCTGAAGACCGACCAGAGCTGCTGTTGCGAGCACAGCCGGGCCACCCGGTTGTCCCCCGGCCCGCACGACCGCTGCTCGCAGTTCGTCGGCGATGAACCGGCAGCCGAACGCCGGGTCGTCACGGTGGATGTCGATCGCCGCGTTAATAAGGTGCGCCTCGTCCCAGTCGCGCTGGGAGACCGGATTCCCGGACCAGACATAGAACGCCTGCCTGGAAAAGCCCAGTACCCGGCAGGTCACCGCCATGGGAACACCGTCAGCGGCAAGGTCGAGGACCAGCGGGTATCTCATTCTGGGAAGATCTCCCGTTAAGGCGAAGTAAGCCGCCGCCCGGCGCAGGATCTCGTTCTCCTGCTCCAGGGTCTTGTTCCGCTTGCGCAGCTCCCGCAGCTCTGCGGACTCGCTGCTGGTGACACCCCGGCCGTACGCCGTCATCGACACCAGCGAGCCTGAGCCACCGGTGCAGGCACGACTCGGAGACCCCGAAATCCCTGGCGATCTGGGACAGCGGGGCCTCGCCCTTACGGGCAACCGCGACCACATCGCGGCGGAACTCCAGGGGGAAGGATCTGGGCACGATGAACATCCTTCCAGCGAGGACCAGATCCTCACAGGCAAGGAGTCAACCGATCTGGGGGCAGTCCCCTGGTCGTTTCGGTCATCGGGCCGTGCTGGTGGCGGCAGAAGCTGGCGAGTCCCTGTGCCGATCCGTGGCGGTGCCCGGCATGAGAGTCTGACCAGGTACCCGCAGTGCGTCATAACAGGCTCAACGGCGGTCGGGATCAGCGTTCGCTGACGCCGAGTGCCGCAGCGAAGCTGCGGACGGCACCGGACGCCTGGCGTTCCATACGGGCAATGACCTCGGGGCCGGTTTCTGAGGTTGCCATGAACCGTGCGTAGGAACGGGGTCCTACCCGGGTGGGGTCGGCGAACTCATGCGCCAGGCGGGCGAGCGCGCGCTGGGCGTCGCCACGCCGATAAGCAGGGCTGTCTAGAACTGCCTGGGCCGCCTGCCTCGGTCCGCCGGGCCAGGACTCAAGAAGCCAGACGATGTCGTAGGCATCTTTGGGCTTGTCGCGTTCGGTCAGCGCTCCGATCTTCGCGACGAGGAAGCCAGTGAGCCCGGTCACTCGGAACTGGTAGCTGATCCGGCCCGCTCCGTCGGGAAGATCGACCTCACGCTCGACGATCCGTATGTCGTCAGAGATCGCTGCTCCGGCGTCCAGAGCCATGGCCGAGAGTTTCGGGCCCATGTTGTGCTTGACGACGGGCGCACTGGCTGCCTTCGGGCGGAACAGGCTGCCAGCCGGACGAGTGCTGCTGGCGGGGCAGAAGAACTCGGCCTTGAGGCGCAGACCGGACTGGCGCTGCCAGCAGAACGTCTTGTCGGTGGGCTGGTAGCCGGCGCTACGCAGCGAAGTCTCGATGCGCTCGTAGGTGCCGGTGTCTCCCTCGACTAGGGCCAGGCTCAGGCAGAAGTCCAGGTCGGTGGTTCCAACGTGGGCTGCGCGTCCGGGCCCCGGATCCAGCACCAGGAGCCCGGGAACTAGGCCACCGATCAATATGGTGTGGCAGGTCGCGATCCCGAGGTGGCGGAGCAGGTGGGCGGCCTCGCCAAGGATCGCGGCCGCGAGATCGGGGTTGTACTCGGTAATGCTTAATCCTTCACCAGCCAATGGCTGCCTCCCGGAACATGGCTGCGGCGTCCTCGCCTCGCGGATCGCCGAGCATATCGAGCCACACCCGGACCGGCGGGGCGACGACGGCCGGCCCGCAGTTCTGCCTAGCGTGCACGCCCAGTCGTCCGGAATCGCTGATCAGGGCGATATTGGCGCCCCGGCCTGCCGGCTCGGCGTCCAGGGCCGCGCAGGCCTGCAGCAACGGAACGTCGGGTGCAACCCTAACCGCGGCAACCGACATCGCGGTGGTGGCCGTGACCCCGAGCACATGGGCCGCTGCTGCTCCGGTGAGCGCGTAGGCCAGGTCAGCCTCGGCACCGCGCAACGCTATCGCCGTGATCAGGTCGGCCGGGCCGGCTGCATACAGGTAGGCGTGCAGGCGCTCGCGGATGCGCCGGGCTGACGGCACGGTGGCCAGCCAGTCGAGGAGAGCGCCTGGGTCGGCGACAGCCCGGCGCAGTGAACGGGCGCGGCCGTGCGATTCCAGGAAGCCCTCGCGTTCCAGCCGCGTCATGACCCGGTGAGCCTCGCCGATCGAACATGCTGCTTGCCGCGCCAGATCGGCGACTGACCAGAGGCGCCGTGCATCGGCGAGAAGTACCTGGACCACCCGGACGCCGGTCACGCCAATACCTGCCGGCGCGGGCACCAGGGTACGGGAACGGGCGCGATCGCCCTGGACATGCAGGTAAAAGCCTGGGACGGCGATGTGCGCTGCGCCCGTGGCGTCTGCATACGCACAGCCCGCATCCTCCAGCTCCTTGCGCACATGTCCACGAAGCCGGTCCGCGACAACGAGACCAAGCTGAGCCCGGCGTCCGGCCAGCGCGGCGAGCATCGGAGCCGTCGTCGCGGCGAACGGGCGCAGTCCGCCGGAGATGAGAGCAAGCTGGTAGGTACGGTCACCGACGACAAGCCGGTTCGGGCCATCCGCCACGCGGACCGACACCCCCGGGAGCACCGCCAGGATGTTCCTGACCTGGTCCGGAACACCATGACTCAGCTCGACGAGGGCGTGACTCATCGTTCACTCCAGGTGCTCGTTCAGTGTTTCTTGAATTATAGCCTGAAGTGAACGATCTTCCTGGCGCACCGAGCCACGCGGAGCCAGGGGACGTCGTCGACAACGTCGTCCGCTGGCTGACTCGCACACCGCTAACTGGTGTGCTCATTGCGGCGACTGCCGGGAACCGTCGGTCTGCGACCTGAGGAGTCCGGGCCATGATCCTCATCTCCGGACACAGGACACGACCGGACGACGGTGCGGCAGAGAGGTGGAGAGAACGCTTTCCCGGGCAGGCGGCAGCAGCGGATCGGAAGCAGACGGCCGGGCAGTCCCTAGAGGCCGCCCGCGACTCGAATCGTCGCACCGGTGACGTAACCGGCCTCGTCGCTGAGCAGCCACCGGATCGCGGGTGCGATCTCGGCCGGCTCGGCGGCCCGGCCGAGGGGGATGCGGGCAGCGATCCGCTCGGCACGCCCGGGATCGCCGGCTGCCGCGTGGATGCCGGTGCGCACGGTTCCCGGCGCGACGGCGTTCACGCGAACGCCCTCGGCCGCCAGTTCGCGGGCCAGGCCGACAGTGAGCGCCTCGACGCCCGCCTTGGCGGCCGCGTAGTGAACGTACTCGTGGGCGCTGCCGAGAGTCGTCGCCGCCGATGACACGTTGACGATCGCGCCGCCGTCTCCGCCGCGCCGGATCGACATGAGCTGTGCTGCCCGCCTGGCGCACAGCACCGCGCCGACCAGGTTCACGTCGATCACCCGCCGGATCGTCTCGACCGGCGTGTCGGCGAGGTCGCCGATGTGCGCCGTCAGTCCCGCGTTGTTGACCAGGCCGGTCACAACGCCGAACCGATCCATGGCCGCGGCGAACAGCGCCTCGGCGCCGTCCTCGGCGCTCACATCGGCCTTGACGATCTGGCACTGAGCACCGAGCCTCCGGGCCCTGGCAGCGCTGCGCTCGGCTGCCCCGTCGTCACTCAGGCACCCGAGAACGAGCGCATGACCGGCCGCTGCCAGCAGTTCGACGGTCGCCGCGCCGATCCCTCGGCTGCCGCCGGTAACGACCGTCACCGGGTGCCTGACAGATCCGGTCATACGGTCCCTCGCTCCTCCGGTGCTCGACGTCCTCGCGGAGGCCACGTCTTCGCCCGGCTCGCTCCCGGACCGCGGAACATCGTCAGCCTGGCCCCGCCTGCGACCCCGCGTCATAGGCATCCGTCAGCGGTCCGGCGCGCTGGCCGTCGAGCGTCTCGCGGATGATGTCGGCGTGACCGGCATGACGGGCCGTCTCCTTGATCAGGTGCAGCAGGACCCAGCGCACCGACCTGTCGGCATCCATCGCTGAAGGCTGACCGAGGTCGGCCACGTCAGCGATGATCTGCCGGGTCTGCTCTGCGGTATCTGCGTAGTAGCCGAGCAGGCCGGCCAGCGTCTCGTCCTGTTTCATCCGGAAGTCATCCGGCCAGTTCTCGATGGGCCACAGGCCCGGCAGCGGCTGGCCCGCGATGCCGGCGACCACCCACCGGCGCTCGGTCCTGGCCGCATGCTTGACCAGCCCGCCGAGCGACAGGCCGCTAGCCGCCGGGGTGGCACGCGCCTGCTCGTCCGTCAGGCCGAGAACGCAGGCGCGCAGCGCATCGCGCTGCTGGGCCAGGAACGTGAGCAGGCCGTCACGCTCATCGGCGACGGGACGGGCGAACAGGGGCATGGTGCCCGACCCTAGCCCAGGGCCCGGCACCCTGCAGGATCGGCCTCCTGCGAAAGGCGAGGGCAGCTGATACCGCGCGGCAACCGGGCTGTGGCCGTCGATCAGGGCCCGGCAGGCTGATCCCCGGTCTCGGCCAGCGGGACCACCGACTGCGGCAGGACGCCGACATTGTGGGCCAGCAGCCGCCAGCGGCCGTCGCGGCGCCCGAGCACCGACCATGAGCAGTTGCCGAGCGTGCCGAACAGCCGGTCCTGTTCCGGCAGCCCGAACAGCCGGGAAAGGGCCAGTCCGATGGCGGCGCCATGGGATACCACGACCGCGAGCGGGCCGCCCGGCGGCGGGCCCGACCAGGGCCGGTCCGGCGGGCCGGCGCCGCCCGGCGGGCCGGCAGCGGGCGCTCCAGCGCCAGCTAGCGGGACCGCTGTGGCCAGCGTGCCATCCGCCAGCCCGTCGGCGATCCTGGCCAGCGCCGCGGCGGCCCGGTCCGCGACCGCCGAGCTTGACTCGCCGTCGGGCGGCACCCACGCGGAGACCGCCTGCGGCGGCGAGGACGCCCGGATCTCCGCTCCGGTCAGCCCCTCCCAGCTACCGCCGAAACGCTCCCGCAGGTCCTTGTCAAGCTGCACGCTCAGCCCGGTGAGCCGAGCGAGCGCCGCAGCGGTCTGCGCGGCCCGCGCCAGGTCGGAGCTGACGATCGCCACTGGCTGCATCGCGGCCAGGTAGGGCGCGGCGCGCTCGGCCTGTTCCTGCCCGGTGGCGTCGAGCCCGATGTCGCGGTGCCCCTGGAAGCGGCCCTCGGCGTTCCACTCGGTCTGCCCATGCCGCCAGAGCACCAGGCGCACCTGGCGATCCCGGCCCGCCTGACCGGCTGCGGCTGCGGGCACGCCGACACTGGCCGACATCACCCGGCCGGTCACGTTCAGCCCAGCTCCCGCGCGGAAGCGCCGCCGGCCGGGCCGACCCGGGCAGCCTCCGGAAGCGGGATCTGCGGGCAGTCCTTCCAGAGCCGCTCAAGCGCGTAATAGACGCGCTCCTGCGCCTGCTGCACGTGGATGACCACGTCCAGGTAGTCGAGCAGGACCCAGCGGCCCTCTCGCTCGCCCTCGCGGCGCACCGGCCTGGCGCCGGCCTGCCGCAGCTTCTCCTCTATCTCATCGACCACTGCCCTGACCTGGCGGTCGTTGGCAGCGGAGCAGAGCAGGAACGCATCGGTGATGACGAGCTGCTCACTGACGTCGTAGGCGACGAGGTCGGTGGCGAGCTTGTCGGCGGCTGCCGTCGCGGCGATCTCGACAAGCTCGACGGCCCTCTCGGTGGCTGTCACGTGTGCTGCTCGTCCTCCTTGATGTCGTATGTCATGCATCCCGGACCAGATTCCGGCTCACGACGCTCCTCGGCTGGCGAGCCCTGACCGGTCCGGCACGGTGACTATCAGGGTATCCCGGCTGGCCCGTCACCGGTCCACAACGTTTTGTCCGGCGTTTCGCCCGTCTGAGCGGCACGGCTGCCCGCTGCCGGTCCTGACGCCCTCCGGCGCAAGGGACCGGGCCGCCGGATCGTCAGCGCGGGGCCCGGTACAAGCCGCGCTTGGCGATGTACTGCACCACGCCGTCCGGGACCAGGTACCAGACCGGCTCGCCGGCCGCCACACGCTCCCTGCACTCGGTCGATGAGATCGCCAGCGCCGGAACCTCGATCAGGCTGACCCGGTCGGCTGGCAGGTCAGCGTCGCTCAGCCGGTGCCCGGGGCGGGTGCAGCCGACAAAGTGCGCCAGCTTGAACAGCTCGTCGGCGTCGTGCCAGGTCATGATCTGCCGCAGCGCGTCGGCACCGGTGATGAAGAACATCTCCGCCTCCCGCCCGCGCAGCCCGCGCAGTTCTCGCAGGGTGTCGATGGTGTAGGTGGGGCCGGGGCGGTCGATGTCGATCCGGCTGACCGAGAACCGGGGGTTGGACGCGGTGGCGATCACCGTCATCAGGTACCTGTCCTCGGCGGGCGAGACCTTGCGGCCATCCTTCTGCCACGGCTGGCCGGTCGGCACGAAGATCACCTCGTCCAGCGAGAAGAAGTGCGCGACCTCGCTGGCCGCGACCAGGTGCCCGTGATGAACCGGGTCGAACGTGCCGCCCATGATCCCGATCCGGGTCCCGGCCCCCGCATCGCTCACCGGCCCCATCGACCGCTCCCGCGCCGCCTGCCATCCCGCGCCCCTGCGGGCATTTCGCTCATCCAGAGAGCGTAAGCGCAATCCTGGCGAGCGGTCCGCCCGCGGGCCTGGTCCGGCTCGCCCAGCGCAGGCTCGGCAGGGGCGCGTCTCTCAGCAGGCTCGGCAGCAGCGGTGGCTCGGTCAGCGCAGGCCGGGCAGCGGCGGCTCGGCACCCGCAGCCCAGCGCGCCACCCGGACCGCCTTGCCGACCTCCGGGCGCGGCACCGACCCCGGCGGCAGTACCGTCACCGAGACGCCGAGGCCGAGCGTGTCCCGCAGCCGCCGGGACAGTACCTCGGCGGTGGGCACCGGCTTAGCGGCATCCGTTCTGTACTCAATGCAGGCGACCAGACGCGACTGGGGTTCCCGCTCATCGACGACCAGCAGGTAATCCGGCGCCAGCGTAGGCTCGGCCAGCAGGACCCGCTCAACCTCGCTCGGGTAGACGTTGACGCCCCGGATGACCAGCATGTCGTCGCGGCGGCCGGTGATCTTGCTCATCTTCACCAGGGTCCGGCCGCAGTCGCAGCGGCCCCGCCGCAGCACCGCAATGTCCCCGGTCCGGTACCGCAGCAGCGGCAGCGCCTCCTTGGTCACCGTCGTGAACACAAGCTCGCCCGGGACCCCGTCCGGCACCTGCTCGCCGGACTCCGGCGCGACCGCCTCGACGATGAAGTGGTCCTCGTTCACATGCAGCCCGTCGGCGGCGACAATGCACTCCGCGGACACCCCGGGGCCGATGACCTCGGACAGCCCGTAGATGTCCAGGGCCCGCAGGCCGAGCAGTTCCTCCAGCCGGGTGCGCAGCGCCTCCGACCAGGGTTCTGCGCCGAAGACGCCAGCCCGCAGGGCCAGCCCCTTCCCCGGCGTAACGCCCGCCGCTGCCAGCGCCTCAGCGAGCCTGATGGCATACGACGGGGTGCAGGTCAGGATGTCCGGCCGCAGGTCGCGGATCAGAGTGACCTGCCGGGCGGTCATCCCTCCCGAGGCCGGGACGACCGTCGCGCCAAGCTCGACCGCTCCCTGGTGGATGCCCAGCCCGCCGGTGAACAGCCCGTAGCCGTAGGCGTTGTGTACGACGGAGCCCGGCGCGGCGCCGGCGGCGGCGAGCGCCCTGGCGCACATCCGCGCCCACAGCCGGAGGTCAGCCCGGGTGTAGGCGACCAGCGTGGGGCGGCCCCCGGTGCCGGACGAGCCGTGCACAGCGACGACCTGCTCGCGCGGGACCGCCAGCATGCCCAGCGGGTAGGCGTCCCAGAGGTCCTGCTTGGAGGTGAACGGCAGCCGGGGAAGGTCCTCCAGGGTGACGTCCGCGCCCGCGGTGACCCCGGCCGAGCGCAGCCGCTGCGCCTGGGCGCCTCCTGTCCCGCCGGGCCCGCCGGCCTCCCCGGGCCCGCCGGCCTCCCCGGGCCCGCTGGCCTCCCCGGGCCTGCCAGCCTCCCCGGGCCTGCCGGCCTCCCCGGGCCCGCCGGCCGCCAGCAGCCGGTCGATCATGCCGCGCAGCCTGGCGGCCTGAACCCCGGATCGCTGCTCCGGGTCCATGGACTCGGCCTCGGGCTCGAACATCGGCGGCGGCTGCATGTCGGTCATGATGCATTCTGTACCGCGCGCCGCGTCCGGGGAGCGTCATCCCGCATGGGCTGTCAGCTCATCCGTATCGAGATAGTGCGCGTTTAGCCATACCATTGGGCTATGACAACTGTGCCCGACCGCTCCCGGGTCCGCCTGCCCGGTATCAGCTCCCGTGCCTACGAGCATCCCGCCGACCGTTCCGCGCTGGTGGCGATGCGCAAGCTCACCGGGTTCGACGTGATCCTGCGCCGCCTGGCCGGGCTCTTCAACGACCGTGCGCTCCGGCTGATGTTCCTGGCCAGCGGAGTCCGGGCGTCCAACGAGCAGTTCCCGCAGCTTTACCAGGCCATGCTGGATGGCTGCTACGTGCTGGACCTGCCGACCGTGCCGGAGCTGTTCATCACCCAGGACCCGCTGGTCAACGCCATGACCCTGGGCTCGGACAAGCCGTTCATCGTGATCACGACCGGCATGGTGGACCTGATGGACGCCGAGGAGATGCGGTTCGTGATCGGGCATGAGCTTGGCCACGTGCTCTCCGGTCATGCGGTGTACCGGACCATGCTCTACCACCTGATCAACCTGGCCCGCCGGATTGCCTGGATGCCGATCGGTTACATCGGGGTCCAGGCGATCGTCTGGGCGCTTGAGGAGTGGTACCGCAAGTCGGAGCTGTCCTGCGACCGGGCGGGCCTGCTCGCGGGGCAGGACGTGGAGTCCGCCCGCCGGGCTCTGATGAAGACGGCCGGCGGCTCGACGATGGCCGAGCTCAGCCACGACGAGTTCCACCGCCAGGCACACGAGTACGACGCGGTTCCCGACATCAGGGACAGCCTGATCAAGCTTCTCCAGCTTCAGGGCACGACGCACCCGTTCGCGGTGATCCGGTTCGCCGAGCTGGACCGCTGGGCCGCCGAGGGCGACTACCGCAACATCCTGGCCGGGCGCTACCCGCGCCGGGAGGACGACGTCAACGCGTCGGTCGGCGAGGAGGCCCGCAACGCGGCGCACGCCTACCAGGAGTCCTGGAGCCGGTCGGCCGACCCGCTGATCGGGGTGTTCCGGGGGGTGGCGGACACCGCCGTGGGAGCGGGCGAGAGGCTGTTCGGCAACCTGTTCGGCCGGCGCGACGACGACAGCTGACCGCCGGGCTCACCGGGCTCACCGGGCTCACCGCGCTCACCGGCCCAGGCGCGGGTCGGTGCCCCGCGGACCGCGCACCGGAACCTGGCCGAGGCCCGTCCCGGCCGGCAGCGCCGGGTCCCAGTCGAAGACGACCGCGTCCTCGCCGTCCCCGATGGCGACCTCGGCCCCTGGCTCGGCTCCGGCCTTCGCCAGCGCCTCCTCGATCCCGAGCCTGGCCAGCCGGTCGGCCAGGTAACCGATCGCCTCGTCGTTGCCGAAGTCGGTCTGCGCGATCCAGCGGCGCGGCTTGTCGCCTCGGACGGCGAAGCTGTTCGGCCCGGTCCTGACCAGCTCGAAATCGGGCCCGCCGCTGCCGGCGACCGGCTCGGGCCTGATCACCTGCCGGGCCGGCGCCGGCGCCGGGCGGGCCGCGCGCGCCTGCGCGATCACGTCCGCGACCGCGAACGCCAGCTCGCGCAGGCCCTCGTGGGTCGCGGCGGACACCTGGCAGACGGCTCTCGCGCGCCCGGCAAGCTCGGGGGCGGCGAGCTCGGCAAGCTCTCGCGCCGCAGGAACGTCGATTTTATTCAGAACGATGATCCGTGGCCGATCGCTCAGCCCGGCACCCGTGGCCGCGTCGTAGGCGCTTAGCTCAGCCTCGATGACCCCGAGGTCGGTGACGGGATCCCGGCCCGGCTCCTCGGTCGCGCAGTCGAGCACGTGGACCAGGACGAGGCAGCGCTCGACGTGCCGGAGGAAGTCCAGGCCCAGCCCGCGGCCCTGGCTGGCGCCGGGGATCAGCCCCGGAACATCGGCCATCACGAACTGCGTCTCGCCCGCCTCCACGACGCCGAGATGCGGCGTCAGCGTGGTGAAGGGGTAGTTCGCCACCTCAGGCCGGGCTGCCGACATGGCGGCGATCAGCGACGACTTGCCAGCGTTCGGGAACCCGACAAGGCCGGCGTCCGCGACGGTCTTCAGCTCGAGGACGAGCCGGCGATCCTCCCCCGGCTCGCCGCGCAGCGCGAACCCCGGCGCCTTCCGGCGCCGCGAGGCCAGCGCGGCGTTCCCCAGCCCGCCGTGGCCGCCGCGCGCCGCGACGAATCTCGTGCCCGCTCCGGTCAGGTCGGCCAGCACGGTCCCGTCTGCGGTCTTCACCACGGTGCCGTCGGGGACGCGCAGCACGAGGTCCGCGCCGTCCGCGCCGGTCTGGTTGGAGCCGGCGCCAGGCCGGCCGTTTCCAGCCCGGCGCACCGGCCTCCGGTGGAAGTCGAGCAAGGTGGCCATGTCCGGGTCGACCTCGAGGATCACGTCCCCGCCACGGCCGCCGTTGCCGCCGTCCGGGCCGCCCAGTGGCTTGAACCTCTCCCGGTGCACCGACGCGCAGCCGTGCCCGCCGTGACCGGCCTGAACCTGCAGCTCAGCGCGGTCCGCGAACTCGGTCATCACGCCCCCAAGCGCGTCCGCCAGGCCTTGCGCTGCCAGCGCCGCCCAGACCGTGGCCCGACCCGGCCGACATGCGGCCCGAACCGGCTGGCATGCGGTCCCACCCAGCTAGGCTGCGGCCGACCCGGCGGATGTGCGGCCCGCGCCCGCTGAGGTGCCGTCCGTGCCCGCTGGGAGCGGCTCGCCCGCAAGGTGCGGCTCGCCCGCTGGGCGCGGCCCGCGCCCGCTGGCGTGCGAGCGCCAAGGTGCTGCCCGACCCGATGGGTGCGGCCCGACCCGCTGGCTAGCCGGCCGCTGCCGCCGACGTGGCCGCGCCGGCAAACTCGGCCTCGGAACCCGCTCCATCCGGAATAACGCTGACCGCTCGCCGGCCGCGCCTGGTACCGAACTCGACCCGCCCGCCGATCAGGGCGAACAGCGTGTCATCGCCGCCCCGGCCGACACCGGGACCGGGGTGGAAGTGGGTGCCGCGCTGTCGCACGATGATCTCTCCGGCACCGACAAGCTGGCCACCGAACCGCTTGACGCCGAGGCGCTGAGCGTTGGAGTCCCGGCCGTTGCGACTCGACGAGGCGCCCTTCTTGTGTGCCATCTCAGCCCTTCTTCGCGGAACTGGCGCGAGCCTTGCCCGCTGTGATGCCGGTGATCCTGACCTGCGTGTACTTCTGCCGGTGGCCAAGGCGGCGACGGTAGCCGGTCTTGTTCCGGAAGTGGATCATGCTGATCTTCGGGCCGCTAGCCGGGCCGAGGATCTCGGCCGTGACCCGGTAGCGGCCAAGCTCTGCCGGATCGCTCACCACGTTGCCGTCATCGACGACCAGGACAGCGGGCAGCGTCACGCTGGCACCCACCTCGCCGGCCAGCCTGTCCACGGTGAGGACATCGTCGACCGACGCCTTCTCCTGCCTGCCGCCGCAGCGCACGATTGCGTACACCGAATGCCTCTCCCGCTGTCTCCGCTCGATCCTCGCCGGCTCCTGGCCGTCCCTTGCAGCCCGTCCGCCGCGAGCCACGCCGAACGAGCCGGCATGGGCGCGGACCGGGGTTACTTGCCGCACGCCTGGTATACGGCTCCGGGCACGAGCCACGGTCAGTCAGGCGCACCGACCGCTTAGCTTATCAGACAGACGGTCCGTCCCGTTCCGCGGCCGCTGCCGGTGCGGATGGAGCAGCATCCGCTGCGCCGGAGCCGGCTACCGCCGGCGCCGGCTTCCGGCGCCGCCTGCGACCGCCCGCCGCCGGTCCCTGGCCGTCCGGGGCTGTGCCCTCCGGGGTCGCCCCGTCCGCAGTTGTTCCCTCCGGGGTCGCCCCGTCCGGGGTCGCCGCGGCCACGGAGCCGTCCGCGCTGGCCGCCTTCTCTGCCTCCGCCTTCCGTGCCTCCGCCGGTGCTGCCTCCGCTGGTACTGCCTCCGCCGGTGCTGCCTCCGCCGGTGCTGCCTCCGCAGCGGCCTGCCTGCGCGCAGCCGCGGCGCTCTTCCCGCGACCGCGGCCGGTCCGGCCGTCCGCAGCGCCCCCGCGGTCACGTACGGGCGCGTGCTCGACCGGTTCCATCGAGATCAGCACGCCGCGCCCGTTGCAGTGCTCGCACGGGACAGAAAACGCCTCCAGCAGGCCGGAGCCCACCCGCTTCCTGGTCATCTGCACCAGGCCGAGCGACGTCACCTCGGCCACCTGGTGCTTGGTGCGGTCCCGGGCCAGGCACTCGAGCAGCCGGCGCATCACCAGTTCCCGGTTGCTCTCCAGCACCATGTCGATGAAGTCGATCACGATGATGCCGCCGACGTCCCGCAGCCTGAGCTGGCGCACGATCTCCTCGGCAGCCTCAAGATTGTTGCGGGTGACGGTCTCCTCGAGGTTGCCGCCCTGCCCGGTGAACTTCCCGGTGTTGACGTCGATGACGACCATCGCCTCGGTCGTGTCGATGACCAGGGAGCCGCCGCTGGGCAGCCAGACCTTGCGCTCCAGCGCCTTGGCGATCTGCTCGTCGATCCGGTAGGCGGCGAACACGTCGCGGTCGTCGTGGTCACCGGACTCCCAGCGCTCCAGGCGGCCGGCCAGGTGCGGCGCGACGTACCTGACATACTCATCAACCAGGTCCCAGTCGCTCTCGCAGGCGATCACGAGCTTGGCGAAGTCCTCGTTGAAGATATCCCGGACCACCCGGATCGTCAGGTCTGGCTCGCTGTACAGCAGCTCGGGCGCCGTCGCGGACTTGGCCTTCCTCTGGATGGCCTCCCACTGCGCGGCCAGCCGCGCCACGTCGCGGGCCAGTTCCTCTTCGGACGCGCCCTCGGCTGCCGTCCGCACGATGACGCCCGCGTTCTCCGGCATCACTTCCTTCAGGATCTGCTTCAGCCGGGTCCGCTCGGTGTCGGGCAGCTTGCGGCTGATGCCGGTCATCGAGGCGCCGGGCACGTACACCAGGTAGCGCCCGGGCAGGCTGACCTGGCTGGTCAGCCTGGCTCCCTTGTGCCCGATCGGGTCCTTGGTGACCTGAACCAGGACAGACTGGCCGGACTTCAGCGCTGACTCGATGCGCTTGGACTCGCCCTCCAGCCCGCTCGCGTCGAAGTTGACCTCGCCGGCGTACAGCACGGCGTTGCGGCCCTTGCCGATATCGACGAATGCGGCCTCCATCGAGGGGAGCACGTTCTGGACCCGGCCAAGATAGACATTCCCGACATATGACTGATGCGCCGCAGTATCCACGTAATGCTCTACCAGGACGCCGTCCTCGAGCACGGCTATCTGCGTCCGGTCGCCGTGCTGCCGGACGACCATGACCCGCTCCACCGACTCGCGCCTGGCCAGGAACTCGGACTCGGTGATGACCGGCGGGCGGCGGCGCCCGGAGTCACGGCCCTCCCTGCGTCGCTGCCGCTTGGCTTCGAGCCGCGTCGACCCCTTGACGGACTTGACGTCCGCCGCGCCGTCGGGGCGTGCCGGGCGCACGTGAACCACCGTGTTCGGCGGGTCGTCGGACTCTGGCGCCGCGGGCTCCGCATCCGATCCGCCGCGCCGACGGCGGCGCCGGCGCCGTGCCGCTGGCTGTGCCTCGGCCGTGCCGGAGGTGCCTGCCGGCTGCTCGGCGGTAACCGGGCCGCCGACGGCGGCCGTGTCAGCGCCGGTCCCGGGCTCGCCCTCCGGGCCGCCTGCCTCGGGCCCTGCCGCGGCCTCGGGCCTGGCTTCGTCGTCGGAGCCAGCCGCGACAGCCCGGCCCTTGCCGCGCCCGCGGCCGCCACGGCGCCTCCTGCGGCCGGTGCCCGGCCTGGCCTCGTCCTCGCCGTCCCGGGCATCGCCCGCCGTTTCATCACCGCCGGGTGCGGGGGCCGCGAGGGCCCCGGAAGCCGGGCCCGCGGCGGACGGGCCGCCCGGCATGGCCTCATCGCCCGAGGGGCGGGAAACGGGCGCCGTTGTGACCTCCGGCGGCTGGAAGATAACCAGTGGCGGCTGGAACGCCGGCGTGACAGCGGGCGTCCTGTCCTCCCCTGCGGAGAACGGCACCGCAATCGGGCCGGCCGGGCCGGCCGCCCCGGCCGGGCCCGTCCCGGGCCCCCCCGGATCCTCGGGCTGCTCAGCAGGCGGACCCGCCGGGCGGATAACCGCACGGGCCCTGCGGAGCAGGCCAAGTCCCGCGCCGCGGCGTGCCTCAGCCGCGCGGCCGGCTGCGCCGGCGCCTGGGCCGGCACTGTCGCCGGTCCCCGTGGCGGCCTCGCTGGTGCCGGTCCCCGTGGCGGCCTCGCTGGTGCCGGTCCCCGTGGCGGCCTCGCCGCCGCCGGGACCGCCAGGACCGCCGGGCCCGGCTGGTCGCTGGCTCAGAGCGCCTGACTGCTGCGCGCTGGCCGTCTCATCTCTGTCATCGTGTTCGCTACGTCGCTCGATGTCGAGCATGCGGGCAATCTCCCGTCAGACTCCCGGGCGCGAGGATCCATCGGCGGATCTCCCGCGCCACGCGGGAGTTGTTCGTATGCGCTCGCCGGAGCGGCGCCAGCCGCGGCTGCGGCCTGCGTCCCGCCCCTGCGTGCTTTCTCTTCCTGTTCGTGCGCTAGCCCTTCCTCAGGCCAGGGCTGCTGGTCTCCCGTTGCGGCGGCTGCGCTCGCGTCCGGCTCATCAAGCGGACCCTGCGCGAGCCGCGTCACCACGGCTGGCGGCGACGACGGCAGGCCAGCCACGCGCCTGAGTGCGGCCAGGATGTCATCTGGTCGGACGGCCGGTGTGAGGTGCCGAACAACCATTCGAAGTATCGCACGTTCCCGCGCCGGGCCGCCGCCGGCTCGCCGGCTGTCGCCTTCGGCGGGGTCCGGGCCGTCGTGCGCATCCGGCCAGGGCTGCGCCAGCGGGCCAGCCGTATCCTCCTGCTGGCCCGAAACTTCCGGGTGGAGCGCGACCACGGCAGCGCGGGCGTCCAGCCTCCTGGTTCCCTTGCTGGTCAGCCGCTCTACCTCGATACTTTCCCGGGCGAGGAACTCCGCAGCGGCCCTGGCCGCCTCCGCCGGGGCGATCCCCGGGAGGACCACCCGCCAGTCGGAGACCTCCAGCCGGAGCCGCTGCACGCCGCCGGCCTCCCCGGCAGCAGACGTCACCTCGCGGACTTCCATCACGTCAATCCCGTCCGGCAGGGCCGCGTCCAGCCTGTCCCGGACCTGTCCGGGCCGGCACTCCCGGGTGAGCGAGATCTCCAGGTACTCGGCCTCGCTGGCCACTCCGGTGGGAGCCCCGCCAGCATAGGAGATCCGGGGATGCGGCGAGAATCCGGCGGAGTAGGCGACGGGCAGGCCAGCCTTCCGCACTCCCCGTTCGACCGCACGCGCTACATCCCTGTGGCTCGCGAAACGCATCCTGCCGCGTTTAGCGTACCTGATCACCAGGTGATGGACCACGGGCGCCGGCGGCGGCCCGGAAGGCTGCGGCCTGGTCACCCGGGCCCCGTCCTGCCCGACGAGATGAGCGGCAGCAGTCGCGCCCCGGTGGGCCCGGTCTGGATCTCGGTCCCCATCGCCGGGCAGACACCGCATTCGAAGCACGGCGACCACCGGCAGTCGTCGACCTCGGCGGCGCCCTCGGGGGCGATCGCGTCCTGCCAGTCCTGCCAGAGCCAGTCCCGGTCGAGGCCGGCGTCCAGGTGGTCCCAGGGAAGGACCTCGTGATAGGGCCGCTCCCTGGTGGTGTACCAGGCGAGATCAACGCCGTCGGCCGCTAGCTCCCGCTCGGCGCACCGCTCCCAGCGCTCGAACGAGAAGTACTCGCTCCACCCGTCAAACCTGGCTCCCTCGCGCCAGGCGGCCAGGATCACCTTCGCCACCCGGCGGTCACCGCGGGACAGCAGCCCCTCGACGACCGAGGGCTTGCCGTCGTGGTAACGGAAGCCGATGGCGCGGGCATACCGCCGGTCCTCGCGGATCGCCGCGCCGAGTGCCCGCAGCCGGGCATCGACGGTCTGGTGGTCGCATTGCGCCGCCCACTGGAACGGCGTGTGCGGCTTGGGCACGAAGCCCCCGATCGAGACCGTGCACCGGATGTCGTGCCTGCCGGTGGCCGCGCGCCCGGCGTCGATGACCCGGCGCGCCACCCTGGCGATCGCGAGCACGTCCTCATCGGTCTCGGTCGGCAGCCCGCACATGAAGTAGAGCTTCACCTGTCGCCAGCCGCTGGCATAGGCCGTGGTGACGGTCTTGATCAGATCGTCCTCGGTGACCATCTTGTTGATCACCTTGCGGATCCGGTCGGTGCCGCCCTCGGGGGCGAACGTGAGCCCGGAGCGGCGGCCGTTCCGGCTGAGCTCGTCGGCCAGCGTCACGTTGAACGCGTCCACCCTCGTGGACGGCAGCGAGAGCCCGATGTTCGTGCCCTCGTAGCGGTCCGCCAGCCCGGTGGCGATCTCGCCGATCTCGCTGTGGTCGGCGCTCGACAGCGACAGCAGCCCGACCTCGCTGAACCCGCTGGCGGCCAGCCCGGCCTCGACCATGTCGCCGACCGTGGTGACGGTGCGCTCGCGCACCGGCCGGGTGATCATGCCAGCCTGGCAGAACCGGCAGCCCCTGGTGCAGCCGCGGAAGATCTCCACGCTGTAGCGCTCGTGCACGGTCTCCGCGACCGGGACCAGCGGCCTGCGCGGATACGGCCAGGCGTCCAGGTCCATGACCGTGTGCTTGGCGACCGACCGCGGCACCCCCGGCCGGTTCGGCGCCACCCGCCGGATCGGCCCGCCCGGCTCGTACTCGACGTCGTAGAACCGCGGCACGTAGACCCCGCCGTGCCGGGCCAGCCGCAGCAGCAGGCCGTCCCGGCCCCCGTCGCGCCCGGACCGCTTCCACTGCCGGATCAGCTCGGTGATGGTGGCGACGGCTTCCTCGCCGTCCCCCAGCACCACGCCGTCGAGGAACTCGGCGATCGGCTCGGGGTTGAAGGCGGCATGGCCGCCCGCCACCACGACCGGATGGCTCTCGTCCCGGTCTGCCGCGCGCAGCGGGATGCCGGCGAGGTCCAGAGCGGTGAGCAGGTTGGTGTAGCCGAGCTCGGTGGCGAAGCTCACCCCCAGCACGTCGAACGCGCCGACCGGCCGGTGCGCGTCGACCGTGAACTGGGGAATGCCGTGCTCTCGGAGCAGCGCCTCGAGGTCAGGCCAGACGCTGTAACTGCGCTCGGCGAGCACGCCGGGCATCTCGTTCAGGACCTCATACAGAATCTGGATGCCCTGGTTGGGCAGGCCCACCTCGTACGCATCGGGGTACAGCAGCGCCCACCTGACCTCTGCACTGTCCCAGTCCTTCACCACGGCGTTCAGTTCGCCGCCGACATAGGCCACCGGCTTGCGGACCAGCGGCAGCAGCGGCTCAAGCCGCGGGTACACCGACTGGACTGGCATCTGTCCAGATTACCGGCGCGCTGACGGTCCTGGCCGGCCCAGGGGCCCGCCGCCGGCCCCGGCGCGGCGCACCCGCCGGGTCGCCAGGGCACGCGCGGCAAGGCCGGCATCCGCCGGGTAGCCGACCTCCTCCAGGCACAGCCCGTGGGGCGGCAGCACCCGGACCGCCGGGTCCCTGGTGCCCGCGGCGAGCAGGCCCGCGATCCATTCCGGCGCCCGGCGGCCATCGCCTACCAGCAGCAGCGCGCCCACCAGCGCGCGGACCATGTTGTGACAGAACGCATCCGCGGTGATGGACACCTCCACCAGGCCCGGCTGGCGGCGGCGGCAGTCGAGCGCCAGCACCTCGCGGATCGTGGTCGCCTCCGTCAGGCCGGCCCGCCTGCGGCAGAACGCCGCGAAGTCATGCTCGCCTAGGCAGGCGCGGGCCGCCTCGCTCATCGGCCCGGGGTCGACCGGGCGTGTGTAGGCCAGGGTGTCGTGGCGGCGCAGCGGCTCGGGCCCGGACGGGTCGTCGCACACGCGGTAGGAGTAACGCCGCCAGAGCGCGGAAAACCTGGCGTCGAATCCGCCAGGGGCCGGGCCGATCGCCCGCACCCTGACATCGGGCGGCAGCAACCTGGCCAGCCGCCGCATGGCAGTCCCGGCGGCAGCCGCCCAGGCCGCCTCGGGCACGTCAGCGTGAGCCACCTGGCCGCGCGCGTGCACGCCGGCGTCGGTCCGTCCGGCTACGGTCAGCGGCGCCGGGCTGGGCAGCGACAGCGCGCGGGCCAGCGCCTCCTCCAGCACCTGCTGGACGGTGCGCAGCCCGGGCTGGCGGCTCCAGCCGTGAAAGCCCGTGCCGTCGTAGCTGATGTCAATCCGGAGCCGGGTGTCTCCCGGGCCCGGGCCGTCCGGGCCGGCCTGCCTGGCCGCGGGGGCGGCCGCCGTCCCCGGCTGCCCGGGGCTCATCGAGTGCCTCGCAGGCTCTGGCGTGTCCTAGGCGTCTTCTGGTTCCTGCGCCTGGCCGCCGGCCCCGTCCGGGGCGTCACCGACGGCCTCGTCCTCCGCCTCGCTGACCTCTGCGCGGGCCGGCTCGCCGGCGTCGTCGGCGTCGGCGCCTGCCTGCGCCGCAGCCCCGGCCTCGTCACCTGCGGCCGCGCCCGTCTCGGGAGCTTCCGCCTCTGCCTCGGGCGCCTGGTCCTCAGCCTCCGCCGCCGCCCCTGCGGCCCCTGCGGCGTCTCCGGCGGGCTCTGCGGCCTCCTCCGCTGCCTCCGCGGCGGTGTCGCCGGCCACTGCCCCGGCGGCGGCAGCAGGACGGCTGCGGCGGGCCCGGCGCCTGCTCGGCCGGGCCGTCGCCTCCTCGCGGATCAGTTCGACCACGGCCATCGCGGCGTTATCGCCCTTGCGCGGCCCGATCTTGGTGATCCGGGTATAGCCGCCGCTGCGGCCCGCGAAGCTCGGGCCGATCTCGGCGAACAGCGCGTGCACGACGCTCTTGTCGGTGACCGTGGTCAGCACCTGGCGCCGGGCGTGCAGATCGCCGCGCTTCGCGAAGGTGATCAGCCGCTCGGCGACCGGCCGCAGCCTGCGCGCCCGGGCCTCAGTCGTCGTGATCTTGCCGTGCTCGAAGAGCGCGGTGGCCAGGTTCGCCAGCATGTGCCGCTGGTGGGCGGCACTGCCTCCCAGCCGGCGTCCCTTGGTGGGCGTGGGCATCGAAGCTTCTCCTCAGCTGCATACCGGAACCATGATCCGGCCGTGAGATCTCAGGCCGGAGGAGCCGCCCCGGGCCGCGCTGTGCTGGCCAGGCCCGGGGCGCTCCGCTGCTAGTACTGCTCGGTCTCCACGTAGCTCTCGTCGTCGTCGGACGGGTAGCCGACGGCCGCGGTCCCGGGGTCGAACCCGGGCGGCGAGTCCTTCAGCGAGAGCCCCATGTCCACCAGCTTCTGCTTGACCTCCTCGATCGACTTGGCGCCGAAGTTGCGGATGTCGAGCAGGTCCTGCTCGCTGCGGGCAACGAGCTCGCCGACGGTGTGAATGCCCTCGCGCTTCAGGCAGTTGTAGGAGCGGACGGTGAGGTTCAGCTCCTCGATCGGCAGCGCCAGGTCCGCGGCGAGCGCGGCGTCGGTCGGCGACGGGCCGATGTCAATGCCCTCGGCGTCCAGGTTCAGCTCCCGGGCCAGGCCGAACAGCTCGGTAAGGGTCTTGCCGGCGCTTGCCACCGCATCGCGCGGCCGCATCGACGGCTTGGTCTCCACATCGAGGATCAGCCGGTCGAAGTCGGTGCGCTGCTCGACGCGGGTGGCCTCCACCTTGTAGGTCACCCGGAGCACCGGCGAGTAGATCGAGTCGATCGGGATGCGGCCGATCTCCTGGCCGGGCTGCTTGTTCTGGGCTGCCGAGACGTAACCGCGGCCGCGCTCGACGGTCAGCTCCATGTCGAGCCGGCCCTTGCTGTTCAGGGTGGCAATGTGCAGGTCCGGGTTATGCACCTCAACCCCGGCGGGCGGGGCGATGTCCGCCGCCGTCACCGGCCCCGGGCCCTGCTTGCGCAGGTACATCGGCACGGGCTCGTCGTGCTCGGACGAGACGACCAGTTCCTTGAGGTTCAGGATGATGTCGGTGACGTCCTCGATGACGCCGGTGACGGTGGAGAACTCGTGCAGCACGCCGTCGATCCTGATGCTGGTCACGGCGGCACCGGGTATCGAGGACAGCAGCGTGCGGCGGATCGAGTTCCCGATCGTGTAGCCGAACCCCGGCTCCAGCGGCTCGATCACGAACCGCGACCGGAACTCGCTGACCTGCTCCTCTGTGAGGCTGGGTCGCTGGGCGATGAGCATGTGCCTTCCTTTCCGCGATGCCCGCTATATGACAATCGCGATCTGCTCCCTGCGGCTTCCGGCCGCCGGGCCCGTGGCTCGCCGCTGCAGGCGGCCACGGGTATTGCGCTACTGCTTCGAGTAGTACTCGACGATGAGCTGTTCCGAGACGAGCGTGTCGATCTGCGCCCGCGACGGCAGCGAGTGCACCAGGATTCGCATCTTGTCCGGGATGACCTCGAGCCAGGCCGGCACCTGCCGCTCGCCCGCCTCGGCCTGCGCCACCACGAACGGGGTGAGGTCGCGGGACTTCTCCGCCACCTCGATGATGTCCGCCTCGCTCACCCGGAACGAGGGGATGTCCACCCGGCGGCCGTTGACCAGGATGTGGCCATGGCGGACCAGTTGCCGTGCCATGTCACGTGACTTGGCGAACCCAGCCCGGTAGACGACGTTGTCCAGGCGGCGCTCCAGGATCTGCAGCAGTGCCTCGCCGGTCTTCCCGCGGGTCCTGGCCGCCTCGCTGTAGTAGTTGCGGAACTGCCTCTCCAGCACCCCGTAGATCCGCCGGGCCTTCTGCTTCTCCCGGGTCTGCAGCAGGTACTCGCTCTCCTTCGGCCGGTTCCTGCCGTGCTCGCCCGGCGGGTACGGCCGGATCTCGATCGGGCACTTCGGCGAATCGCACTTGGCGCCCTTGAGAAACAGCTTGGTCTTCTCGCGGCGGCAGAGCCTGCAGTCCGCGCCCGTGTAGCGTGCCATCGGCCGTGCCTCCCTCAGACCCTGCGCCGCTTCGGCGGGCGGCAGCCGTTATGCGGAACCGGGGTAACGTCCTGAATGGACCCGACTTCCAGGCCGGTCGCCTGGAGCGACCGGATCGCCGTCTCCCGGCCGGAGCCCGGCCCCTTGACGAACACGTCTACCTTGCGCATCCCGTGCTCCATCGCCCGGCGAGCCGCGGCCTCGGCGGCCATCTGGGCGGCATACGGCGTGGACTTGCGCGAGCCCTTGAACCCGACCTGCCCGGATGAGGCCCAGGAGATCACCGAGCCGACCGGGTCGGTGATCGACACGATCGTGTTGTTGAACGTGCTCTTGATGTGCGCGTGTCCGTGCGCGATGTTCTTGCGTTCCTTCCGGCGCACCTTCTTGACGCCGGTACGGCTCTTTGGAGGCATCCTGTTTCTCTACTCCCGGAGGTGATCTGACCCGCCGCTGGCGGTCTACTTCTTCCCGGCCCGCTTCTTGCCGGCCACGGTCTTCTTCCGGCCCTTGCGGGTCCGGGCGTTGGTCTGGGTGCGCTGGCCGTGGACCGGAAGCCCGCGGCGGTGCCGGATGCCCTGATAGCAGCCGATCTCTACCTTGCGCCGGATGTCGGCCTGCACCTCGCGGCGCAGGTCGCCCTCCACCCGGTAGTTTCCCTCGATCCAGTCCCTGAGCCTGACAAGATCGTCGTCTCCGAGGTCGTGGACCCTGGTGTCACCGCTGACGCCGGTGGCGCTCAGCGTCTCGGACGCACGGGTGCGCCCGATGCCGTAGATGTAGGTGAGCGCGACCTCCAGCCGCTTGTCGTTCGGCAGGTCGACGCCGACTAGGCGTGCCATCCGGGCAGTTCTCCTTCACATCGGGAGGTCCTGCGCGCCGCACCCTGGCCCCTGCCCGGGCCAGGCCCCGGCCTCCACCGGGGGTCCTGCCGCCGGCCACCCGGCGGCAGGTCGCGGTACGCGCCTGCTGTGCCGGCCCTGGGGACGGTTCCCCGGGCTGGCTTCCCGCGCGGATCAGCCCTGGCGCTGCTTGTGCCGGGGATCCACGCAGATCACCATCACGCGGCCATGCCGGCGGATGATCCGGCACTTGCTGCAGATCTTCTTCACACTCGGCTTGACCTTCATCACTTCTCTCCTAGCCGGGCCGGGCGCTGCGCCCGGCCCCGTGGCCCTCACCCGTCACTTGTACCGGTAGACAATCCGCCCGCGGCTCAGGTCATACGGGCTGAGCTCGACGACAACCCGGTCATCCGGCAGGATCCGGATGTAGTTCGTCCGCATCTTGCCGCTGATGTGGGCCAGGACCTTGTGCCCGTTGTTGAGCTCCACCCGGAAGAAGGCATTCGGCAGTGACTCCACTACCGTGCCCTCTACCTCGATGGCGCCGTCCTTCTTGGGCATGTCCTCCGCGCTTTGCTTGGTCGGTTCCGGATCCGCCGGAGAGCGGGTCCGCTGGAATGCTCGTGCGGTCAGCTAAGGCTGGCCGCACCTGGTGCAGCCGGCTCCGCCGGCCGCAGCGAGCAGGCTGGCATCAGCCGTGCGCAGCCGGACACTCGCGGGATGGCGTTCGGTCTTGGCCTCCGCGGCGGCGCCTCGTCTCCGGGGCGATGCCGCGCGCCTGGCGAATACCGGATAGCTTCCCTGCGGGCGGCGGCTGCGTGCGCTGGGCCCGCGCTGCCATCGTCCGCCTGACCAAGGCCGTGCGGAGACGACAGCTGATAAGCCGAGCAGAGTCTACGCGACGCCTGCCGCTTATGCGAACCCGGGGCTTACATCTGGCTCAGTGCCTTCCGGCCAGTGCCTTCCGGCAACCACTTTCCGGCAACCGGCACGGCGCCGGGATTATTCCCGTCCCGGCTCGCCTCGGCCCGGGACCTCGCGGCTGCCCGGGACCTCGCCGCTGCCCGGGACCTCGCGACCGCCCGGGCCGCCACGGTCTCCCAGGCCGCCCGGGCCGTTCCCGCCGCCCGGATGGCTGCCGGTGATCCATCGTGCGGCCAGTATCGCGCCCCACGGGCCGGCCACCCAGAGCGGCCAGGGGTAGCCGGCACCGGCGATCGCCCAGATCACGAAGCAGACCAGGCTGGTGCAGAGCCACGAGGACCAGGCGGCGCGCCAGACCGGTGACAACCGGGACGGCCCCCAGGCTGTGAGCCGCGAGCCCAGCCCGCCCAGTGAGGCGCTTGACGCCGCGCCCGGCCCCTGCCCTCGGTAGCGCGGCAGCGAATCGTGCGGCAGCCGGTAGATGTCGATGCCGGGCAGATCCTCCAGAAGCTCGTCCAGTTCGCCGATGGTCTTGGCCGCGTAGGCCTTGTCCACTCGCTCCGTGAACTCCTCGGCTGTCAGCCTGCCAGCGGCGTGATGCTCGCCGAGCAGGCGGGCGGTGCGGTCCCTGTCGTCGTCCGACGCCCGGATACTGGGGTTGCCCGGCATATTCCCTCCCTCCTCAGCCTGCTGCCCGAAGGCCAGCGGGTGCCGCGCCCGCGCCGAGCCGGCTCGCTCCGCCGTCCGCGGCGGTGAGCACCCATGGCCCCTCCGCCGTCACCGCAACGGTGTGCTCGAAGTGCGCCGCAGCGCTGCCGTCGGCGGTGACCACGGTCCAGCCGTCGGCCAGCAGCCGGCTCCGGCGATCGCCGAGCACCAGCATGGGCTCGATGGCGAGGACCATGCCCTCCGCCAGCACCGGTCCCCGACCCGGCCTGCCGTAATTGGGCACGGCCGGCTCCATGTGCATCTGGCTGCCGATGCCGTGACCCACGTACTCGCGCACGATCCCGTACCGTCCGCTGGCCCGCGCCGACGCCTCGACGGCATGCGAGATGTCGCTGAGCCGCCTGCCGGGGACGGCCTGCTGCAGGCCCGCCCACAGCGCGCGCTCGCAGGCCTGCAGCAGCGCCGTCCGCTCCGCCGCCACCGCGCCAACGGCCACCGTTACTGCCGCGTCGCCGTGCCAGCCTGCCACGATCGCGCCGCAGTCCACCGAGAGCAGGTCACCGGCGGCCAGCCGCACGCCCCGGGCCGGGATGCCATGCACGATCTCGTCGTTCAGCGAGGTGCAGATCGTGGCCGGGAACCCGTGGTAGCCCTTGAACGACGGGACCGCGCCTGCGGACCGGATCACCTGCTCGGCGATGTCGTCGAGGTCGGCGGTACTGATCCCGGGCACCGCGGCCCCGGCCACCGCCTCCAGCGCGCGCGACACCACGAGGCCGGCCTCCCGCATCAGGGCAAGCTCGCCCTCGGTCTTCAGCTCGATCAGCCGCCGCCTGGCCCGCATCCGCGCGCTCCGCCCATCCCGCCTGTCCCGCTTTCGCCGCCCGCTGCCCGGGCAGTATCTCACCTGTTTCCCACGTTACCCGGGCTTGCGGAAGGGCTCAGCGGAGGTTCACCGGATGAACCGGCGCAGCGCTCGCAGCGCCCGGTCGGTGATCTCCTCGACTGGCCCGGTGGCGTCGAGGCCGAGCAGGATTCCCTCGTCGGCATAGAACGCGATCACCGGCTGAGTCTGCTGCTGGTAGACGTCGAGCCGGTGGCGGACTGTTTCCTCGCGGTCGTCGTCCCGCTGGAATAGCTCGCCACCGCAGTCATCGCAGGTCCCCTGCCGCGATGGCGGGTCAAAGGCAATATGCCAGGCCCGGCCGCACAACCGGCAGGTCCGCCGGCCAGAGAGCCGGCGGACCACCTCGTCGTCGTCAACGACAAGTTCCAGGACGAGATCAAGCCGGGTACCGGCGTCGGCGAGCATCTTCTTCAGGGTCTCGGCCTGGGGAACGTTGCGCGGAAAGCCGTCGAGCAGGAAACCCGCCTGCGCGTCGTCCTCGGCCAGCCGCTCGGCCACCATCGCGATCGTGACCGAGTCGGGCACTAGGTCGCCCTTCTCCATGTAGGCCCTGGCCTCGCGGCCCAGCTCGGTCCCGGTGCTGACGTTGTACCTGAATATGTCCCCGGTTGAGATCTTCGGAATCGCCAGCTGGGAGGCTATGAACTGGGCCTGCGTCCCCTTGCCCGCACCGGGGGGCCCGACGAGGACGATGCGCACTACCGCAGGAAGCCCTCATAGTTACGCTGCTGGAGCTGGCTCTCGATCTGCTTCACGGTGTCGAGGCCGACGCCGACGGCGATGAGGATCGCGGTTCCGCCGAACGGGAACTGCTGCGTAGCACCGACCAGCGCGATCGCGACCATCGGGATGAGCGCGACCAGGCCCAGGTAGACCGATCCGGGCGCGGTCAGCCGTGTGAGCACGTAGTTCAGGTACTCGGCGGTCGGCCTGCCGGGCCGGATGCCGGGAATGAACCCGCCGTGCTTCTTCATGTTGTCCGCGACCTCGGTCGGGTTGAACGTGATCGACACGTAGAAGTAGGTGAAGAACAGGATCAGCACGAAGTACAGCAGCATGTAGATCGGGTCGTCGCCGATGATCAGGTGATTGTCGATCCATACCGCCCAGCCCTTGGGGTGGCCGGTGTTGATGCCGCCGAATAGCTGCGCCGCGAGCTGCGGGATGTACAGCAGCGACGAGCCGAAGATCACCGGGATGACGCCGGCCTGATTCACCTTCAGCGGGATGTAGGTCGAGGTGCCGCCGTACATCCGGCGGCCGACCATCCGCTTGGCATACTGCACCGGGATCCGCCGCTGGGCCTGCTCCATGAAAGCCACGAACGCGATGATCGCGACGCCGACGAGGACCACGACGCCGAGGACGAAGCCGCGCTTCTCCTCGTAGATCAGCTGGAGCTGGCCCGGGACCACCGCGATGACCTGGGTAAAGATCATCAGGGACATCCCGTTGCCGACGCCGCGATCGGTGATCAGCTCGCCGAGCCACATGATCACGGCAGTACCCGCGGTCATGATGATCACCATGGTGGCGATCCGGAAGACCGTGGCATCCGGGATCAGCGACTGGTTGCAGGTTGTCCCGAACAGGTTCCCCGACCTGGCCAGCGCGACAATGCCGGTGGACTGCAGGATCGCCAGGCCGACGGTGAGGTACCGGGTGTACTGAGTGATCTTTGCCTGGCCGCTCGGCCCTTCCTGCCTCAGGGTCTCCAGCCGCGGGATCACAACCGCGAGAAGCTGCAGGATGATGCTCGCGGTGATGTAGGGCATGATGCCGAGCGCGAACACCGAGAGCCGGAACAGCCCGCCCCCGCTGAACAGGTTGACAAGCTGGAACAGGCTGGCGTTGCCGCTGTGGCTGGCGATGTTCAGGCAGCTTGTGACTGCCTTCTCGGAGATCCCCGGGGTGGGCAGATTGGTGCCGAGCCGGAACACCGCGATGATGAACAGCGTGAACAGCAGCTTCCTGCGCAGGTCCGGCGTCCGGAATGCCCGGGCGAATGCGGTCAGCATCGGTGGTCCTCACCTACGGCGGTCAGTGTCATCGGCGCTCCCTGCGGTTCCCGTCCGGGGCTGCAGGCGCGGCGGGCCCGCAGCCGACAGGGGCCGCAGGCTGCGGGAGCCGCTGCATGCTCAACGTCCCGGAGGCCGGTGACGTCCCGGGAAGCCGCTGAGGTTCCGGCAGATCGCCTGATCCGCTAGCCGCGCCGTACATCCTCGCTCGCTTCCCCGCCCGCCACGCGGGTCGCAACGGTTCCCGTCCTCGGTCCTGTGCTTGCCTCGGGCTTGGCGATTCCCTCGTCCGCCTGCCTGCAGCGACGCGCACGTCGCCCTTGCTGTCCCGCCTTTCCGGCCGCCCGATCGCGCAGGCCGCTTCGGGCGCAGTCTAACCCGGCCGCACGGGCACAGCAGCCACCCAGTCGCAGCAGGTGCTTACAGCTGGGTAACGGCGCCCCCGGCTCCGGTGATCTTAGCCCGGGCTGTGGCGGAGAACGCGTGCGCGCTGATCCGCAGGCCCGGCGGGGCGTCACCAGAGCCCAGCACCTTCACCATCTCGCCGCGTCGCACCGCGCCCCGTGCCGCGAGGTCCTCGGGCGTCACCTCCCCGCCGGACGGATAGAGCTCGGCCAGCCTGCCCACGTTGACCACCTGGTAGCTGGTGGAGAAGAGGCTGTTCGAGAAGCCCTTGAGCTTGGGCACGCGGCGGTGCAGCGGCATCTGGCCACCCTCGAAGCCGGGCGCGATCTGGGCCCGGGCCCTGGAGCCCTTGGTACCCCTTCCCGCGGTCTTGCCCTTCGACGCCTCGCCCCTGCCGACCCTGGTCCGCGGGGTATGCGCGCCGGGCGCCGGGCGCAGATGGTGGATCTTCAGCCCGCTGCGGCCGCCTGGCGTCCGCGCCGGGCGCTCGCCGGTCCCGGCACGCGCCGCCGCAGCCGCGCCGCTGGTGCGGTCTGCCATGGTCAGTCAACCTCCTCGACGGCGACCAGGTGGCGCACCGCGCGCACCATCCCGCGGATCTCCGGCCGGTCGGGCTTCACCACGCTCTGCCCGATCCGGCGCAGGCCCAGTGAGCGCAGCGTGTCCCGCTGCGTCCGGGTGCCGCCGATCCGCGACTTGATCTGGGTCACCTTCAGCTGTGTCATGATCTGCTCTCCCGGTCAGCCGTTACCCGAAGCGGCGGCCTCGGCGGCCGGCACGGCCGCGGCAGCAGCAGCGGCCCTGGCCCGGAGCATGGCCGCGGGGGCCACATGCTCGATGGGCAAGCCGCGCCGCGCCGCGATCTCCTCTGGCCTGCTCAGGCTCTTCAGCGCCGCGACGGTGGCATGCACCACGTTGATGGGGTTGGACGAGCCCAGCGACCGGGACAGCACGTCCTGGACTCCCGCGCACTCCAGCACCGCGCGGACCGGGCCGCCGGCGATCACGCCGGTCCCCGGGCTGGCCGGCTTGAGCAGCACCACGCCGGCTGCCGCCTCGCCCTGCACCGTGTGGGGGATCGTGCCCGCGATCCGCGGCACCCGGAAGAATGCCTTCTTCGCCGCCTCGACGCCCTTAGCGATAGCCGCGGGCACCTCCTTGGCCTTGCCGTAGCCGACGCCGACCATGCCGTTGCCGTCCCCGACCACGACCAGCGCGGTGAAGCTGAACCGGCGGCCGCCCTGGACCACCTTGGCCACCCGGTTGATGGTGACCACGCGCTCCAGGTAGGCGGTGCCGCGCTCGCCGGCGCCGCGGCGGTCGCCGCTGCGCTCACGCCGCTCGCCGCCGCCACGCCGCGGTGTTGCTGCCATTACCGAATCCTCATCTCGTTACGTGTGCCGCCGGCGATCCGCCGGGACGCCTCCGGAGTGCCGGACCAGCCGCCAGGTCCGGCCGCGACCGGCCGGCTCTGCCCGGTTGCGCGGGTCATAGCTCTAGCCCGCCCTCGCGGGCACCCTCGGCGAGAGCGGCGACGCGGCCGTGGTAGGCGTAGCCGCCGCGGTCGAAGACCACCGTGGTGATCCCCGCCTGCGCCGCGCGCTGCGCCAGCAGCGCGCCCACCTGCCGTGCCTTCGCGGTCTTGTCGGCCTTCTCGCCGCGGATGGCAGCGTCCATGGTGGACGCCGAAACCAGCGTGCGCGCCTGGGTGTCGTCGACGAGCTGCGCGATCACGTGCCGCGCCGACCGGGTGACGACCAGCCGCGGGCGGGCCGGGCTGCCGCTCACCTTCTTGCGCACCCGCAGGTGCCGCCGCGTCCTGGAAGCGGCCCGCCTGCTGGTGGTCCCGCTGATCCGCAGGTGCGCGCGGGTCCTGTTGCCAGACATCTGTTACTTCCCAGCCTTCCCGGCCTTGCGGCGAACCTGCTCGCCCTGGTAGCGCACGCCCTTGCCCTTGTAGGGGTCGGGCTTGCGCAGCTTGCGGATGTTCGCGGCCACCTCACCGACCTGCTGCTTGTCGATTCCCTCGACAGTGAACCTGGTCGGGGACTCGACGTGGAACGTGATCCCGTCGGGCGGGCTCACCGGCACCGGGTGGCTGTAGCCGAGGGAGAACTCAAGGTCGCTCCCCCGCGCCTGGACCCGGTAGCCAACGCCGACTATCTCCAGCGTCTTGCGATAGCCCTCGGTCACCCCGGTGACCATGTTGGCGATGAGCGACCGGGACAGCCCGTGCAGCGCGCGGATCTCGCCCTCGTCGCTTGGCCGGGTCACCGTGATCACGCCGTCGGAGTGGGAGACCTCGATCGGCTCGGTGACCTGCATGCTGAGCGTGCCCTTCGGGCCCCTGACCGTCACCGAGCGGCCGTCAATGGTGACGTCCACGCCGCTGGGCACGGTGACCGGCATCCGCCCGATCCGTGACATGGCCGACCCCCTACCAGACGTAGGCGAGCACTTCCCCGCCCACGCCCTTCTTGTTCGCCTGCTTGTCGGTCATCAGGCCGGAGGATGTCGAGATGATGGCCACGCCAAGGCCGCCGAGCACCCGCGGCAGGTTGTCCTTGCGCGCATAGACCCGCAGCCCGGGCTTCGAGACCCGCTTGAGCCCGGCGATGGCGCGCTCGCGGCTGGGCCCGAACTTGAGCGAGATGACGAGGTTCCTGCCGACCTCGGCGTCCTCGACCTTCCAGCCCGCGATGTAACCCTCCTGCTGGAGGATCTCCGCGATATGGACCTTGATCTTGGAATGCGGCATCGTCACGGTGTCGTGATATGCCGTGTTGGCGTTGCGCAGCCTGGTCAGCATGTCTGCGACCGGGTCGGTCATGGTCATGGCCTGATGGCCCTCCTCGCCGTGGTTTCCGCCGCCTTCCGGCCGCGGACCTTCGGCGTGGTCGGTGGGCGCGCGGTGCGCCCAGGTTGCCTGTTCCTTGCTCTGCCAGCCGGATCTACCAGCTGGACTTGGTGATGCCCGGCAGTTCGCCGCGGTGCGCCATCGTGCGGAAGCAGATCCGGCACAGCCCGAACCTGCGGTACACGGCGCGCGGCCGCCCGCAGCGCGAGCACCGTGTGTAGGCGCGCACCTTGAACTTGGGCGTCCGGTTAGCCTTGGCGATCAGAGCCTTCTTCGCCACTGGTCAGCTCTCCCTGAATGGAAACCCGAGCCGCCGCAGCAGCGACCGGCCCTCATCGTCATTGGTAGCTGTGGTCACGATCGTCACGTCCATGCCGCGCTGCCGGTCCACCTGGTCGGGGTTGATCTCGTGGAACATGAGCTGCTCGGTGAGGCCGAACGTGTAGTTCCCGCGACCGTCGAACTGCCGGTCGGACAGGCCGCGGAAGTCACGGATGCGCGGCAGCGCCAGCGACAGCAGCCGGTCGCAGAACTCCCACATCCGGTCGCCGCGCAGGGTCACGTGGACCCCGATGGGCATGCCCTCGCGCAGCTTGAACTGCGCGATTGACTTACGCGCCCGGGCCACCGCCGGCTTCTGGCCGGTGATGACCGTCAGGTCCCGTACCGCTCCGTCGATCAGCTTGGCGTCCCTCGCCGCCTCGCCGACGCCCATGTTGACCACGATCTTGGTCAGCCCGGGAACCTGCATGGCGTTGGCGTAGCCGAACTCTTCCCGGAGTGCCGGGACGATCTCGGTGCGGTACCGCTCCTTCAGCCGCGGCACCGGGGGCGCGGCTGCTGTCTCGGTCGCTGCTGCCATCCGCTGTTCCTCTCAGAAATCCTTGCCGCTGGACCGGGAAACCCGGACCTTCCCGCTTGCGTCATCGCGGCGGAAGCCTGCCCGGGCAGGCTTCTTGCTGTCCGGGTCGATCAGCGCCACGTTGCTGACATGGATGGTGGCCTCCTGGTGGATGATGCCGCCCTCCTTGGCGCCCCGCCGCCCCTGATAGTCCACCTTGGTGTTCTTCTTGATCATGTTCACGCCCTGCACCAGCAGGCGCTGCTTGTCCGGGTAGACCGCGATGACCGTGCCCTCCCGGCCCTTGTCACGGCCGGCGATGACGATCACGCGATCGCCCTTCCTGATCTTCATCAGAGCACCTCCGGTGCGAGCGAGATGATCCGCATGAACCGCTTCTCCCGCAGCTCGCGGCCGACGGGGCCGAAGATCCGGGTGCCCCGCGGGTCGCCGCCATCCCTGATCAGCACCGCGGCGTTCTCGTCGAAGCGGATGTAGGAGCCGTCGCCACGGCGGCGCTCCTTCCGGGTGCGGACCACTACCGCCTTGACGACCTCGCCCTTCTTCACCCCGGCGCCGGGCAGGGCGTCCTTGACGGTGGCCACGATGACGTCGCCGATGCCCGCATACCGCCTGCCCGAGCCGCCGAGGACCCGGATGCAGAGGATCTCCTTCGCACCGGTGTTGTCGGCGACCTTGAGCCGCGACTCCTGCTGGATCACTTCGCCTTCTCCAGAATCTCCGCCACCCGCCAGCGCTTTGTCGCCGACAGTGGCCTGGTCTCCATGAGCAGGACCCGGTCACCGACACCACAGGCGTTCGCGCCGTCGTGTGCCTTGTACTTCCTGGTGCGCCGGATGACCTTGCCGTACTTGGGGTGCTTCATCCGGTCCTCGACCACCACCACGACGGTCTTGTCCATCTTGTCGCTGACCACGAGGCCCTCCCGGACCTTGCGGTGACCGCGGACGACCGCGGCCGGCGCCTCCTGCGCGGCCAGTGGCCCGCGGGCGGCCCGGGCCCGTCCGGCCACCGCGGCCTGGCTTGCCGGTGCCTCACTCATCGCCGCCGTCCTCCCCGGCCTCATCGGTGTCCTCGGTCTCCTGCTCGGCCTCTTCCGCCTCGGTCACGATGCCGAGCTCACGCTCCCGCATCACCGTGTAGATGCGAGCGATCTCCTTGCGCACGGCGCGCAGCCTGCCATGGCTCTCAAGCTGGCCGGTTGCACCCTGGAACCGCAGGTTGAACAGCTCGATCTTCGCCTCGGCCAGCTTGCCCTCGAGCTCCTCCTGGGTCGCGGTCCGCAGCTCGGCAGCGACCAGTCCCTTGGCCATTACGCCTCACCAACTTCCCGCTTCACGAAGCGGCACTTCATCGGCAGCTTGTGCATCGCCCGCCGGAGCGCCTCCCGCGCCACCGGCTCGGAAACCCCGGACAGCTCGAACATCACCCGGCCCGGCTTGACGTTGGCTACCCACCACTCGGGGGCGCCCTTTCCCGAGCCCATCCGGGTCTCGGCGGGCTTCTTGGTCAGCGGCCGGTCCGGGTAGATCGTGATCCAGACCTTCCCGCCGCGGCGGATATGCCGGGTCATCGCGATACGAGCGGCCTCGATCTGCCGGTTGTTCACATAGGAGTGCTCCACCGCCTGGATGCCGTACTCGCCGAAGGTGACCCGGGTGCCGCCCTTCGCGGTGCCGTGCCGGTCAGGCCGGTGCTGCTTGCGGTGCCTGACTCTCCTCGGAATCAGCATGACTCAGCCCTCCCGCTCGCTCACCGGCTCAGCCTGCCCGGGCGTCACGGCCTGCGCGCCCGGCTCCGGCGCGGCTGCCGCGGCGACGGCCCGCCGGTCCGCCGCGGCCTGCCCGGCCCGCTCAGGTCCCTCGGGCCGGTCGGGCCGCTCAGGCCGCTCAGGCCGGTCCGCGCGCCCGGCGCGCCCGCCCGGCTCGGCGCCTGCCCCGCCGGGACGGCGCCTGCGGTCCTGCTGGTCGCGATCGCGCCGGCCGGGGCGCTGGCCGGCCCGCAGCGCGGCGGCCGCTGCCTCGCGCTCGGCCCGGGTCTGCGGCGCCTCTCCGCGGTAGATCCACACCTTGACGCCGATCCGGCCGAACGTGGTCCGCGCCTCGTAGAAGCCGTAGTCGATGTCGGCACGCAGGGTATGCAGCGGCACCCGGCCCTCGCGGTAGAACTCCGACCGCGACATCTCCGCGCCGCCGAGCCGGCCCGAGCACTGCACCCGGATGCCCTTGGCCCCGCCCTTCATCGCGCTCTGGATCGCCTTGCGCATCGCCCGCCGGAACGAGACCCGGCTGGACAGCTGCTCGGCGGTGGCCTGCGCGACAAGCTGGGCATCGATCTCGGGGTTCTTCACCTCGAGGATGTTGAGCTGGATCTGCTTGCTGGTCAGCTTCTCCAGGTCGGTGCGGATCCTGTCAGCCTCGGCGCCGCGGCGGCCGATCACGATGCCTGGGCGCGCGGTGTGGATGTCGACCCGCACCCGGTCCCTGGTGCGCTGGATCTCCACCTTGGAGATGCCCGCGCGCTCCATGCCGCGCTGCAGCATCCGCCGGATCGCCACGTCCTCGGCGACGTATTCCTTGTACAGCTTGTCGGCATACCACGTGCTGGTGAAGTCGGTGGTGATGCCGAGCCGGAACCCGTGCGGGTTCACCTTCTGGCCCACTATCGGGTCCTCTCCTCGTGCTCATCGGACACGATGACCGTGATGTGGCTGGTCCGCTTGTTGATCCGGTAGCCGCGGCCCTGAGCGCGTGCCCGGAACCGCGGGGCCGTCGGCCCCTCATCAACCCAGGCGCGGCTCACGACCAGCGAGCTGGGGTCGGCGGGGCGCGACTGGCCGGCGTTCGCGATCGCGCTGGCCAGCACCTTGCCCACGGTCTGGCTCGCCGCCTGCGGCGCGAAGGCCAGCGCCGCTTGCGCCTGGTCGGCGGGCAGGCCGCGGATCATGTCCACGACCCGGCGGGCCTTCCGCGGCGTGATCCGCACATACCGCGCCTTTGCCCTTGCCTCCATCTGAGTGTCCTCTTTCGGTCTGCTCTAGCCGCGCGCCGTCACCTGCGGCTGCGCCGGTCGTCCTTGACGTGGCTGCGGAAGGTCCTGGTCGGCGCGAACTCGCCGAGCTTGTGCCCGACCATGGCCTCGGTGATGAAGACAGGCACGTGCTTGCGGCCGTCGTGCACCGCGATGGTGTGACCCAGCATGTCCGGGACGATCATGGATCGCCTGGACCAGGTCTTGATGACGTTCTTGGTGCCCTTCTCGTTCTGCGACGCCACCTTCTTCATCAGGTGGTCGTCCACGAACGGGCCCTTCTTCAGGCTACGAGGCATGGCCGTATGCTCCTACCGCTTCTTCTTGCCGCGCCTGCGGGTGATCAGTGCGTCGCTTGGCTTGTGCGCGCGGCGGGTCCTGCCCTCCGGCTTGCCCCACGGGCTCACCGGATGGCGGCCGCCGGAGCTCTTCCCCTCGCCGCCGCCGAGCGGGTGATCGACGGGGTTCATCGCCACCCCGCGCACCGACGGGCGGCGCCCCTTCCACCGGGCCCGGCCGGCCTTGCCGAGCTTGATGTTGCCCTGCTCGGCGTTGCCGACCTCGCCGATCGTGGCCCGGCAGGACGCGTCCACCAGCCTGATCTCCCCGGAGGGCATGCGGAGGTGAGCCCGGGTGCCCTCCTTGGCCAGCAGCTGCACGCCGGACCCCGCCGAGCGGGCGATCTTCGCGCCGCCGCCGGGCCGCAGCTCGATCGCGTGCACCACCGTGCCGGTGGGGATGTTCCGCAGCGGGAGGCAGTTGCCGACCTTGATGTCCGCGCCCGCGCCGCTTTCCACCCGGTCGCCCTGGCTCAGCCCGGACGGGGCGAGGATGTAACGCTTCTCCCCGTCCGCGTAATGCAGCAGCGCAATCCGGGCGGTGCGGTTCGGGTCGTACTCGATGTGCGCGACCCGGGCCGGGACGCCGTCCTTGTCGGCCCTGCGGAAGTCGATCAGCCGGTAGGCGCGCTTGTGCCCGCCGCCCTGGTGCCGGGCCGTGATCCGGCCGTGCACGTTCCGGCCGCCATGCCCGTGCAGCGGCGCGACCAGTGACTTCTCCGGCTCACTCCGGGTGATCTCGGCGAAGTCGGAACCGCTCGCGCCCCGCCTGCCCGGCGTGGTCGGCCTGTACTTGCGGATAGCCATCCCTGCTGCTCCTAGCCAGTCGGTCCGCTGAAGACATCGATCGACTCGCCCTCGGCGAGGCTGACGATGGCCCGCTTGGTGTCCGGGCGCTTGCCCCAGCCGAACCGGGTACGGCGGCGCTTGCCCGGCCGGTTGGAGGTGTTCACCGCGGTCACCCTGACCCCGAAGATCTCCTCGACCGCCTTGCGGATCTCGGTCTTGTTGCTGCCCGGCCTGACGATGAAGGTGTACTTGCCGTCATCGGCGAGCCGGTAGCTCTTCTCCGAGATCACTGGCCGGATCAGCACGTCCCGCGGGTTAGGGATCTTGCTCACGGCTGCTCCTTCCGCCCGTTGCGCCTGCCGGGCTTCTCCGGCTCGTCTGGCTGGCCATCGGGCTGGCTGCCCGCTCCGGTCATCCGGGCAACGAAGCTGTCCAGTGCCGCCTGGGTGAACACCACGTGGTCGCTGACCAGCACGTCGTAGGTGTTGAGCTGGCCCGGGTCGATCAGGTGCACGCCGCGGGCGTTGCGCAGGCTCTTCCAGGTCAGCTTGTCCTCGGTGGCGGCAACCACGAGCGCGTGCTCCGCCGCGGCCGCGGCCCCGGTGGCGGCGGCCAGCGAGGTCAGCGCCTGCCGCGTGCTCGGCGCGTCACCATCGACGAACCCGCTGACTACGTGCACCCGGCCGTGCCTGGCCCGGTCGGATAGCGCCCCGCGGAGCGCGGCCGCCTTCATCTTCTTCGGAGTCCGCTGCTCGTAGGAACGCGGGACCGGCCCGTGCACGGTGCCGCCCCCGGCGAACTGCGGCGCCCGGATCGAGCCCTGGCGGGCCCGGCCGGTTCCCTTCTGCCGGTAGGGCTTCCTGCCACCGCCGCTGACCGCCCCCCGGCCCCGGGTGGCGTGCGTGCCCTGGCGGGCCGCCGCCTGCTGAGCCACCACGACCTGGTGTATCAGCGGCACGTTGACCTGGACATCGAAGATCTCCTGCGGCAGCTCGGCAGCAGCGGGCCGGCTTGCCGCCGTGGACTTGCGCCGGGTCCGGGAGGCGGTGCCGGCCGCGGTCCCCGTCGTGCCGCCGGCCGCCTCCGTGGCCTCAGGGGTCCCGGTGGCCACGTCCTCCGGGCGCTCCGGCTCTGCGTTCGCCGGGCTCATCCCGTCTCACCCGCCTTCCCCTGGCTCAGCTCGCGCCCGCCCGGGCCGAGCGGGGTCTTGACCGCGCTGCGCACCAGCACCAGGCCGCCGGCCGGCCCCGGGACCGCCCCCTTGATCAGCAGCAGGCCCTTCTCGGCATCCACCCGGTGCAGCGTCAGGTTCGCCGCGGTGGTACGGACACCGCCCATGCGGCCGGCCATCCGCAGCCCCTTGAACACCCGGCCCGGCGTCGCACAGCCGCCGATCGAGCCGGGTGAGCGGTGCTTGCGCTGGGTGCCGTGCGAGGCGGACAGGCCGCGGAAGCCGTGCCGCTTCATCACCCCGGCGGTGCCCTTGCCCTTGCTCCTGGCGGTCACGTCGACAAGCTCACCGGCGCTGAACACGCTGGCCGTGACCTCCTGACCCAGCGTGTAGTCGGACGCGCTGTCGGTGCGAAGCTCGACCAGGTAGCGGCGCGGGGTGACCCCGGCCCTGGCAAAGTGGCCGGCCCTGGGCTTGTTCACCCGGCGCGGGTCGATCTCGCCGTACCCGAGCTGGACAGCCGAATAGCCGTCAGAGTCCGGCTTTCGCACCGCGGTGACCACGCAGGGCCCCGCCGCGACGACGGTGACCGGAACGATCTTCCCGTCGTCGCCGAATACCTGAGTCATGCCGAGCTTGGTGCCCAGCACGCCCTTGATCTGCTTGCTCATCTCGGTGCGTTCCTAGAGCTTGATCTCGATGTCGACGCCGGCGGGCAGGTCGAGCCGCATCAGCGAGTCGACTGTCTTTGGCGTCGGGTCGATGATGTCGATCAGCCGCTTGTGCGTGCGCATCTCGAAGTGCTCCCGCGAGTCCTTGTACTTGTGCGGCGAGCGGATCACGCAGTACACGTTCTTCTCGGTGGGCAGCGGCACTGGGCCGGCGACCTTGGCGCCGGTGCGCGTCACCGTGTCGACGATCTTCCGCGCCGAGCTGTCGATGACCTCGTGGTCATAAGCCTTGAGCCGGATGCGGATCTTCTGTCCCGCCATGTGGCCTCGTTGTCCTTCGCTGTGTCAGTCCCGGGGAACGACCCCGGGATCCCGCGCTGCCATCCGCCCGCCGCCCGGCCGGCCTCTCGGCCGCCGCGGCTGGCCTGAGAAGTTGCCGCTGGTGCCTATCCGCGACTCGGCGGCCGGGCCCGGGTGCGGCCCGGCCGCCGAGTCGCGGCCTACTTGTGGATCTTGGTGACCCGGCCGGCGCCGACGGTGCGGCCGCCCTCCCGGATCGCGAAGCGCAGTCCCTCCTCCATGGCGATCGGCTGGATGAGCTCCACGCGCATGGTCGTGTTGTCTCCCGGCAGCACCATCTCGGTGCCCTCCGGCAGGTGCACGACGCCGGTCACGTCGGTGGTCCGGAAGTAGAACTGCGGCCGGTAGTTGTTGAAGAACGGGGTGTGCCGGCCACCCTCGTCGCGGGACAGGATGTAGACCTGGCCCTCGAACTCGGTGTGCGGGGTGTTGGTGCCCGGCTTGATCACCACCTGGCCGCGCTCCACCTCGTCGCGCCTGGTGCCGCGCAGCAGCAGGCCCGCGTTGTCGCCAGCCTGGCCCTCATCGAGGATCTTGTGGAACATCTCGACGCCGGTGACAACCGTCTTCTGCGCCTTGTCCCTGATCCCGATGATCTCAACCTCCTCGCCGGTCTTGATCCGGCCGCGCTCGATCCGGCCGGTCACCACGGTGCCGCGGCCGGTGATCGAGAACACGTCCTCGATCGGCATCAGGAACGGCTTGTCCACGTCGCGCTGCGGCTCGGGGATCTTCTCGTCGCAGGCGTCGAGCAGCTCGGCCACCTTCGCGCCCCACTCGGCGTCGCCCTCCAGCGCCTTGAGCGCCGAGACCCGGATCACCGGGACGTCGTCGCCCGGGAACTCGTAGGAGGTGAGCAGCTCGCGGACCTCGAGCTCGACGAGCTCGAGGATCTCCTCGTCGTCGACCATGTCGGCCTTGTTCAGCGCGACCACGATGTAGGGCACCCCGACCTGGCGGGCCAGCAGCACGTGCTCGCGGGTCTGCGGCATCGGGCCGTCGGTGGCCGCCACGACCAGGATCGCCCCGTCCATCTGCGCCGCACCGGTGATCATGTTCTTGATGTAGTCGGCGTGGCCCGGGCAGTCGACGTGCGCGTAGTGCCGCTTCTCGGTCTGGTACTCGACGTGCGAGATCGCGATCGTGATCCCGCGCTCCTTCTCTTCCTTCGCGTTGTCGATCGAGTCGAACGGGCGGAAGGGGTTGAGGTCGGGGTACTTGTCGTGCAGCACCTTCGTGATCGCCGCGGTGAGCGTGGTCTTGCCGTGGTCGATGTGCCCGATGGTGCCGATGTTGACGTGCGGCTTGGTCCGCTCGAACTTGGCCTTCGCCACTGGTGTCTCCTCGCTTGGTCCTCCCCACCGGCGGTGGGGCCTGGCGCGTCCTGCTCGCGCCGTCTGCTGTCCGGTCCTTGGCTGCTGCTGCCAGCTACCCGCTGGCCGCTGTTAACGTGCGGTCATTCGCCGCGTGCCTTTGCGATGATCTCCTTGGCAATGCTGGGCGGGACCTCGGCATACGAGTCGAACTGCATCGTGTAGTCCGCCCTCCCCTGCGTCCGGCTGCGCAGATCCCCCACGTAACCGAACATCTCCGACAGCGGGACGAGCGCCTTCACCGCCCGCGCCCCGGCTCGCTCCTCCATGGCCTGGATCTGGCCCCGGCGGCTGTTCAGGTCGCCGATGACGTCGCCGAGGAAGTCCTCCGGGGTCCGCACCTCGACGGCCATCATCGGCTCCAGCAGGACCGGGTCGGCCTGGCTGGCGGCCTTCTTGAAGGCCATCGAGCCGGCGATCTTGAAGGCCAGCTCGGAGGAGTCAACCTCATGGTAGGCGCCGTCGGTCAGGGTGACCTTCACGTCCACCATCGGGTAGCCCGCCAGCACGCCGAACTCGGCCGCCTCCTGGCACCCGGCGTCAACGGACGGGATGTACTCCCGCGGGATCCGGCCTCCGGTGATCTTGTTCTCGAACTCGTAGCCGCCGCCGTCGCCGCCGGTCGGCTCCACGTCGAGGACCACCTTGGCGTACTGGCCGGAGCCCCCGGTCTGCTTCTTGTGCGTGTACTCGACCTTCTCCGCCTTGCGCCGCACGGTCTCCCGGTAGGCGACCTGCGGGCGGCCGATGTTGGCCTCGACCTTGAACTCCCGGCGCATCCGGTCCACCAGGATCTCCAGGTGCAGTTCGCCCATCCCGGAGATGATCGTCTGGCCGGTCTCGGTGTCGGTGCGGACCTGGAACGTCGGGTCCTCGTCGGCCAGCCGCTGGATGGCCGTGCCCAGCTTGTCCTGGTCGGCCTTGGTCTTCGGCTCGATCGCGACGTTGATCACCGGAGCCGGGAACGCCATCGACTCCAGGATCACCGGGCTGGCCGGGTCGCAGAGCGTGTCGCCGGTCGAGGTGTCCTTGAGCCCCATCACCGCGACGATCTGCCCGGCGGAGGCGGCCGGGCGTTCCTCGCGCTTGTTCGCGTGCATCTGGTAGACCTTGCCGATCCGCTCACGGCGGCCCTTGGTCGCGTTCAGGACCGGGCTGCCCGCCTCCAGCGTGCCCGAGTAGATCCGGATGTAGGTCAGCTTCCCGAGGTGCTGGTCAGACATGATCTTGAACGCGAGTGCCGCGAACGGCTCCTCCGGGTCGGCATGGCGCTCGATCACGATGCCCTCGTCGCCGACCGCGTGCCCCTTGATCGACGGGATGTCAAGCGGGCTCGGCAGGTAGTCCACGATCGCGTCGAGCATCGGCTGCACGCCCTTGTTCTTGAACGCGCTGCCGCACAGCACCGGGGTGACCGCGCCCGCGATCGTCGCCCGCCTGATGGCGGCGATCAGCTGATCCTGGGTCGGCTCGGCGCCCTCCAGGTACAGCTCCATCATCTCCTCGTCGTTCTCGGAGATGGTCTCGACCAGCCTGTCCCGCCACTCGCGGGCAGCCTCCAGATGGTCGTCCGGGATCGAGACGTCGTCGTAGGTATCGCCCTTGCCCTCGGTCTGCCACAGCAGCGCGCGCATCCCTACCAGGTCGATGACCCCGCGGAAGTCGGACTCAACGCCCCACGGCAGCTGGATGGCCAGCGGGGTGGCGCCAAGGCGGTCGGCGATCATCTCCACGCAGCGGTGGAACTCCGCGCCGACCCGGTCCATCTTGTTCACGAAGCAGATCCGCGGCACCCCGTACCTGTCGGCCTGCCGCCACACGGTCTCCGACTGCGGCTCGACCCCGGCCACCCCGTCGAAGACGGCGACGGCGCCATCGAGCACCCGCAGCGACCGCTCCACCTCCATGGTGAAGTCGACGTGGCCGGGCGTGTCGATGATGTTGATCGTGTGATCGCGCCAGCTAGCCGTGGTCGCCGCGGACGTGATCGTGATCCCGCGCTCCTGCTCCTGCGCCATCCAGTCCATCGTGGCGGCGCCCTCGTGCACCTCGCCGATCTTGTAGTTGATGCCGGTGTAGAACAGGATCCGCTCGGTGGTCGTGGTCTTGCCCGCGTCGATATGCGCCATGATCCCGATATTGCGGACCCTGGCGAGGTCTACGGCGGTCTGCGTGGCGGCCACTGGTGCGATTCCCCGTTTCCTGGTGAGTTGCCGTGTACTGCGTTCTGTATCGTGATCTTTATCCTGGCCGCGCCCGCTACCAGCGGTAGTGGGCGAAGGCCCGGTTGGACTCGGCCATCTTGTGGGTGTCCTCGCGGCGCTTGACGCTGGCCCCGAGGCCGTTGCTGGCGTCCAGCAGCTCGTTCATCAGCCGCTCGGTCATCGTCTTCTCACGGCGCTGCCGCGAGTAGAGGACCAGCCAGCGCAGCGCGAGCGTGGTGCTGCGGGAGGCCTTGACCTCCACGGGCACCTGGTAGGTGGCGCCGCCGACCCGGCGGCTCTTGACCTCCAGCGTCGGCTTGACGTTGTCCAGCGCCCGCTTCAGGGTGACCACGGGGTCATTGCCGGTCTTGTCCCGGCAGCCCTCCAGCGCACCGTAGACGATCCGCTCGGCCAGCGAGCGCTTGCCGTTGCGGAGCACCTTGTTGACCAGCGCGGTGACCAGCGGCGAGCCGTACACCGGGTCTGTGACGAGCGGCCGCCTGGCCGCGGGGCCCTTGCGCGGCATGTCAGCCCTTCTCCCTCTTCGCTCCGTAGCGGCTCCGGGCCTGCTTGCGGCCGCGGACGCCCTGGGTGTCCAGGGAGCCGCGGATGACCTTGTACCTGACACCGGGCAGGTCCCGCACCCGGCCGCCGCGGACCAGCACGATCGAGTGCTCCTGCAGGTTGTGACCAACCCCCGGGATGTAAGCCGTCACCTCGATATGGCTGGTCAGCCGCACCCTGGCCACCTTGCGCAGGGCCGAGTTCGGCTTCTTTGGCGTGGTCGTGTAGACGCGCGTGCACACCCCTCGGCGCTGGGGGCTGCCCTTGAGCGCCGGGGTCTTGTTCTTCGCTACCTTGTCCTGCCGGCCCTTGCGGACCAGTTGCTGGATGGTCGGCACCGCGTCCGTGTCCTTTCCCGCGCGCCTTGCGGCGCCTGGTCTGTGCGCGCCTCACGACGCGTTGTCCTCTGCGTTGACCTGCAAGTTCTCCCGCCTGTCCGACCCCCGCAGTCGGGCGTGTCGCCACGTTCGGGCGGCGCACGCTGGCCCGTTACCGAGCCTCAGGCAAGAAGGGAAGTCCTCGCATGCCGCGTCCGAGCGGCCGACGAGGACCGCGGTACCGCACGCATGCAGTGCCCGTGACTCACGGGCACGAAGGCTTAGAGTACCTAACCCCACCCCTGTTGGTCAAAGCGGATGGGGCCGTGGCTGCCGCAGCCGGGTCACAGGGACCGCGGCGCTGCGGCAGCCACGCCGCAGGGCGCTACCGGTCGTAGGTTCCGAAGTCGTACCCCTCAAGCGGGACGGCGGCACCTGCCGGCGGCTGCACTGGGGCGAACGGGTTGCGAGGCGCCCCGTCGAAGCCGCCATCGTCGTAGCCGTCGGACCCGTATCCGTCCCCCTCGAAGCCATCCCCGCGCAGGGTCATCGCCGGGTAGGCCGAGGATCGCGCCTCCTCCGTGGGCTCGACCCGGAGAGTCCGGTAGCGCTGCATGCCGGTTCCGGCCGGGATCAGCTTGCCGATGATGACGTTCTCCTTGAGCCCCACCAGCGAGTCCGACCTCGCGTGAATCGCGGCGTCGGTGAGCACCCGGGTGGTCTCCTGGAACGATGCCGCGGATAGCCACGACTCGGTGGCCAGCGAGGCCTTGGTGATGCCCATCAGCACCGGCCGTCCGGACGCAGATGTACCGCCCTGCTCCACCACCGCCCGGTTGACCTCCTCGAACCGCGGGCGCTCGACGAGCTCGCCGGGGAGCAGCTCGGTGTCACCCGACTCCAGCACGTTCACCCGCTTGAGCATCTGCCGGATGATGATCTCGATGTGCTTGTCGTGGATCGACACCCCCTGCGACCGGTACACCTCCTGCACCTCATGCACCAGGTGCAGCTGGACCTCACGGGAGCCGAGGATGCGCAGCACCTCGTGCGGGTTCACGGCGCCCGCGATGAGCTGCTGGCCGACCCGGACATGATCGCCCTCGCCGACGAGCAGCCGGGCCCGCATCGGCACCTGATAGGAAACCTCGTCGGCCCCGTCGTCGGGGGTAATGATGATCTTCCGGGTCTTCTCCAGCTCCTCGACCCGCACCCTGCCCTCGACCTCGCTGATCGGCGCCAGGCCCTTGGGGATCCTGGCCTCGAACAGCTCCTGGATGCGCGGCAGGCCCTGGGTGATGTCCAGGCCGGCCACGCCGCCGGTGTGGAAGGTCCGCATGGTCAGCTGGGTGCCGGGCTCGCCGATGGACTGGGCGGCGATGATGCCGACCGCCTCGCCCACGTCGACCCGCTTGCCGGTTGCCAGCGACCGTCCGTAGCACTTCGCGCAGACGCCGTACTTGGCCTGGCAGACCAGCACGCTGAAGGTGCGCACGGTGCCAACTCCGGCCGCGATCAGCTGGTCGATCAGCGACTCGGTCAGGTCCGATCCGGCCGCCACCAGCACGGTGCCGTCCTGTGCGGTGACATCCTCCGCAACCGTCCGGCCGGTGCCGGTGTTCTCGATGTTCGGCAGCCGGACCAGCTCACCCGCCGCGTTCTTCTCGGCGATCCGCATCGGCAGCGAGCGGTCGGTACCGCAGTCCTCCTCGCGGACGATGACATCCTGCGCGACGTCGACGAGGCGCCGGGTCAGGTACCCGGAGTCGGCGGTGCGCAGCGCCGTGTCCGCGAGGCCCTTGCGGGCGCCGTGAGTGGAGATGAAGTACTCCACCACGGACAGGCCCTCGCGGAAGCTGGACACGATCGGGCGCGGGATCGTCTCCCCCTTCGGGTTGGCCACCAGGCCCCGCATGCCGGCGATCTGCCGCACCTGGGCCGGGTTGCCTGCGGCCCCGGAGTTCACCATCATCCAGATCGGGTTGGTGTCGGGGAACGCGGACTCCATGTCCTGGGCGACGTCCGCAGTGGCGTGCGTCCAGATCTCGATCAGCTCCTGGCGCCGCTCATCGTCGGTGATCAGCCCGCGGTCGAACTCGCGCTGCACCTTGTCGGCACGCTTCTGGTAGGCCTCCAGCAGCTGCTGCTTGTTGGGCGGCGCCGCGACGTCCTCGATCGCAATCGTGACGCCCGACCTGGTCGCCCAGTGGAACCCGGCGTCCTTGAGCTTGTCGAGGGCCTCGGCGACGCGGACCTTCGGGTACCGCTCGGCCAGCTCGTTGACGATCACCGAGAGCTGCTTGCGGCCGACCTCGTTGTTCACGAACGGGTAGTCGTCCGGCAGCGTCTCGTTGAACAGGCAGCGGCCCAGGGTCGTGGTCAGCCGCAGCGGGCTCCCCGGCTCCCAGCCAGCCGGCGGCTCGAACCCGCGCGGCGGCGTGATGCCGGTCAGCCGGATGTCGCAGCGTGCCTGAAGATCAAGCTCACCGCGGTCGTAGGCCATCAGGGCCTCGGCCATGCTGGCGAACACCCGCCCGGTGCCGGCGACGTCCTTCTCCTCCCGGGTCAGGCAGTAGATCCCGATGATCATGTCCTGGGTGGGCATGGTCACCGGCTTGCCATCGGCAGGCTTGAGGATGTTGTTGGTGGACAGCATCAGGATCCGGGCCTCGGCCTGCGCCTCGGCCGACAGGGGCACGTGCACCGCCATCTGGTCGCCGTCGAAGTCCGCGTTGAACGCGGTGCAGACCAGCGGGTGGATCTGGATCGCCTTGCCCTCGACAAGCTGCGGCTCGAAGGCCTGGATGCCCAGGCGGTGCAGGGTCGGCGCGCGGTTCAGCAGCACCGGGTGCTCGCTGATGACCTCTTCCAGGACATCCCACACCTGCGGCCTGGCCCGCTCCACCATCCGCTTGGCGGACTTGATGTTCTGCGCGTGCTGCAGGTCCACCAGCCGCTTCATCACGAACGGCTTGAACAGCTCGACCGCCATCTCCTTGGGCAGGCCGCACTGGTGCAGCTTGAGCTGAGGGCCGACCACGATGACGCTCCGGCCCGAGTAGTCCACGCGCTTGCCGAGCAGGTTCTGCCTGAACCGGCCCTGCTTGCCCTTGAGCATGTCGGACAGCGACTTCAGCGGCCGGTTGCCCGGACCGGTCACCGGCCGGCCGCGCCGCCCGTTGTCGAACAGCGAGTCAACGGCCTCCTGCAGCATCCGCTTCTCGTTGTTGACGATGATCTCCGGCGCGCCGAGGTCGAGCAGCCTCTTGAGCCTGTTGTTCCGGTTGATGACCCGGCGGTACAGGTCGTTCAGGTCCGAGGTGGCGAACCGGCCGCCGTCGAGCTGCACCATCGGGCGCAGGTCCGGCGGGATCACCGGGATGCAGTCCAGCACCATGCCCAGCGGGCTGTTGCTGGTGTTCAGGAACGCGGAGACGACCTTGAGCCGCTTCAGCGCCCGGGCCTTGCGCTGACCCTTGCCGGTGCGGATGACCTCGCGCAGCGCCGCGGCCTCGGCCTCCAGGTCGAAGCTGCCGACCCGCTCCTGGATCGCCTGGGCGCCCATGCCGCCGCGGAAGTACCGGCCGAACCGGTCGCGCATCTCGCGGTAGAGCAGCTCGTCGCCCTCCAGGTCCTGGACCTTGAGGTTACGGAACCGGTTCCACACCTCGTCGATCCGGTCCAGCTCGCGCTGCGCCCGGTCCCGGATCTGGCGGCACTCCCGGTCGGAGCTCTCCCTCACCTTGCGGCGCGCGTCGCCCTTGGCGCCCGCGGCCTCAAGCTCGGCCAGGTCCTTCTCCAGCTTGGCCTGGCGGGCCTCGATGTCGGCGTCCCGGCGCTGCTCGAGCTTGGCCTTCTCCGCGATGATCTGCGCCTCAAGGCTGGGCAGGTCGCGGTCCCTGGCCTCGGTGTCCACGTACGTGATCATGTACGCGGCGAAGTAGATGACCTTCTCCAGGTCCTTCGGCGCAAGGTCGAGCAGGTAGCCGAGACGGCTCGGCACGCCCTTGAAGTACCAGATGTGCGTCACCGGCGCGGCCAGCTCGATGTGGCCCATCCGCTCCCGCCGGACCTTGGCCCTGGTGACCTCGACCCCGCAGCGCTCGCAGATGATGCCCTTGAACCTGACCCGCTTGTACTTGCCGCAGTAGCACTCCCAGTCCCGGGTCGGGCCGAAGATCTTCTCGCAGAACAGCCCGTCCTTCTCCGGCTTGAGAGTGCGGTAGTTGATGGTCTCGGGCTTCTTGACCTCGCCGTGCGACCACAGCCGGATGTCGTCGGCGGTGGCGAGGCCAATCCGCAGGTCGTCAAAGAAGTTCACGTCAAGCACGTGCGTATCCCCTGGGGTAGTTCGTTGACTGAGCGTTCCTTCGGCTCTGGGCCAACGCTCAGACCTCCTCGACGCTGCTCGGCTCGCGCCGGGACAGGTCAATGCCGAGTTCCTCGGCTGCGCGGAAGACGTCCTCGTCGGTGTCACGCATCTCGATCGTCGCGCCGTCGCTGGAGAGGACCTCCACGTTCAGGCAGAGCGACTGCATCTCCTTGATCAGCACCTTGAACGACTCAGGGATGCCGGGCTCGGGGATGTTCTCGCCCTTGACGATCGCCTCGTAGACCTTGACCCGGCCGAGGATGTCGTCGGACTTGATGGTCAGCAGCTCCTGCAGGGCGTAGGCGGCGCCGTAGGCCTCCAGCGCCCAGACCTCCATCTCGCCGAAGCGCTGCCCGCCGAACTGAGCCTTCCCGCCGAGCGGCTGCTGGGTGATCATCGAGTACGGGCCGGTGGACCTGGCGTGGATCTTGTCATCCACCAGGTGCAGGAGCTTCATGATGTAGATGTAGCCGACCGAGATCGGGTCCTTGAACGGCTCGCCGGTTCGCCCGTCATAGAGCGTGGCCTTGCCGCTGGTGCCCACCAGCCGCTCGCCGTCCCGGTTCGGCAGCGCGCTGCCGAGCAGGCCGGTGATCTCCTGCTCGCGGGCGCCGTCGAACACCGGCGTGGCGACCCGGGTGCCGGGCTCGGCGGCATCCGCGCCGATCTGGCGCAGCCGCTCCCGCCAGGCCCCGTCGGCCTTGCCGTCGACGGACCAGCCGCAGCTAGCGACCCAGCCCAGGTGCGTCTCGAGGACCTGGCCGATGTTCATCCGGCGGGGCACGCCGAGCGGGTTGAGCACGATGTCGACGGGCGTCCCGTCCTGCAGGAACGGCATGTCCTCGATCGGGAGGATCTTGGCGATCACGCCCTTGTTCCCGTGCCGGCCGGCCAGCTTGTCCCCGTCGGTGATCTTCCGCTTGGCGGCCACGTAGACCCGCACAAGCTCGTTCACGCCGGGCGGCAGCTCATCGCCGTCCTCGCGGGTGAACACGCGGACCCCGATCACCTTGCCGGACTCGCCATGCGGCACCTTCAGGCTGGTGTCACGCACCTCGCGCGCCTTCTCGCCGAAGATCGCGCGCAGCAGCCGCTCCTCGGGGGTCAGCTCGGTCTCGCCCTTGGGCGTCACCTTGCCGACCAGGATGTCCCCCGTGGTGACCTCCGCGCCGATCCGCACGATGCCGCGGTCGTCGAGGTCGGCCAGGACCTCGTCGGCGACGTTCGGTATGTCCCTGGTGATCTCCTCCGGGCCGAGCTTGGTATCCCGCGCGTCAACCTCGTGCTCCTCGATGTGGATCGAGGACAGCACGTCGTCCTGGACCAGGCGCTGCGACAGGATGATCGCGTCCTCGTAGTTGTGCCCCTCCCAGGGCATGAACGCGACCAGCAGGTTGCGGCCGAGCGCCATCTCGCCGTGATCGGTGCACGGGCCGTCGGCGATCACCTGGCCCGCCTCGACTCGCTGGCCCTCGGCCACGATCGGCTTCTGGTTGTAGCAGGTGCCCTGGTTGGACCGGTGGAACTTGGCCACCAGGTAGGTGGACCTGGTGCCGTCGTCATTGGCGATCGTGACGTAGTCGGCACTCGCCTCCTCGACCACGCCCGCCTTGTCGGCGATGATCACATCGCCGGCATCGACCGCTGCCCGGTACTCCATGCCCGTGCCCACCAGCGGGGCCTCGCTGCGCAGCAAGGGCACCGCCTGGCGCTGCATGTTCGAGCCCATCAGCGCGCGGTTGGCGTCGTCGTGCTCAAGGAACGGGATCATCGCGGTCGCGACCGAGACCATCTGCCGCGGCGAGACGTCGATGTAGTCGACCTCGTCCGGCGGGATGTAGTCGACCTCCCCGCCCTTGCGCCGGACCAGCACACGGTCCTCGGCGAACGTCCCGTCCGGCTTCACCGGCGCGTTCGCCTGGGCGATGACGTGCCGGTCCTCCTCGTCCGCCGTCAGGTAGTCCACCTGGTCGGTCACCTTGCCGGACTTGACCTTGCGGTAAGGGGTCTCCACGAAGCCGAACGCGTTGACCCGGCCGTAGGACGACAGCGAGCCGATGAGCCCGATGTTCGGGCCCTCTGGCGTCTCGATCGGGCACATCCGGCCGTAGTGGCTCGGGTGGACGTCACGGACCTCGAAGCCGGCCCGCTCCCGGGACAGGCCGCCGGGGCCGAGCGCGGACAGCCGCCGCTTGTGGGTCAGCCCCGCCAGCGGGTTGGTCTGGTCCATGAACTGCGATAGCTGGCTGGTCCCGAAGAACTCCTTGATGGAGGCGACGACCGGGCGGATGTTGATCAGCGTCTGCGGCGTGATCGCCTCGACATCCTGGGTCGTCATCCGCTCCCTGACCACCCGCTCCATCCTGGCAAGCCCGAGCCGGACCTGGTTCTGGATGAGCTCGCCCACGGTGCGCAGCCGCCGGTTGCCGAAGTGGTCGATGTCGTCGATCTCGACCGGCACCAGGGTGGTCCCGGACTTCATCTCCTCCTCGCCGTTGTGCAGCCGGACGAGGTACTCGATGGTGGCGACGATGTCATCCTCGGTGAGCGTGCCCTGGGTGATCGGCAGGCTCAGGCCCAGCTTCTTGTTGACCTTGTAGCGGCCGACCTTGGCCAGGTCATAGCGCTTGGCGTTGAAGTACAGGTTGTCCAGCAGCGCCTGAGCGGACTCGCGCGTCGGCGGCTCACCAGGGCGCAGCTTGCGGTAGATGTCCAGGAGAGCATCTTCCTGGCCGGTGGTGTGGTCCTTCTCCAGGGTGGCCCGCATCGACTCGAACTGGCCGAACCGCTCCAGGATCCTGGCGTCGTCCCAGCCGAGTGCCTTCAGCAGCACGGTGACGCTCTGCTTGCGCTTGCGATCGATCCGGACGCCGACGCTGTCCCGCTTGTCGATCTCGAACTCCAGCCAGGCGCCCCGCGACGGGATCACCTTGCAGCTGTAGATGTCCTTGTCGCTGGTCTTGTCGATCTGGCGGTCGAAGTACACCCCGGGCGAGCGGACAAGCTGCGACACCACGACCCGCTCGGTCCCGTTGATGATGAACGTGCCCCGGGGCGTCATCAGCGGGAAGTCGCCCATGAACACGGTCTGGCTCTTGATCTCGCCAGTGCTGTTGTTGATGAACTCCGCCGTGACGAACATCGGGGCGGAGTAGATCATGTCCTTCTCCTTGCACTCCTCGGCGGAGTACTTCGGAGGCTCGAAGCGGTGATCCCGGAACGAGAGCGACATGGTCCCGGTGAAGTCCTCGATCGGGCTGATCTCCTCGAAGATCTCCTCAAGGCCCGACTGCTCGGGCAGGGCCGTCCGGCCGGCCTTCTTCTCGGCGGCTATCCGGGCCTGCCAGCGCTCGTTCCCCAGCAGCCAGTCGAAAGACTCGGTCTGCAGGGCGAGCAGGCTGGGAACCTCAAGAGGTTCCTTGATACGAGCGAAGGAAACGCGATGTGGACCAGTTGCGATTGCCGAGGCGCTGCGCGAGGCTGCCAACAGGGGTCCTTCCGAACGTGAGGCGAACGGCTAACGCGCACACGCGAAACGCCCGCGGACACGCCGCGAGAGGTTTGCGATCGTGGGTACCTTCGTGGATGGCCGAGGACGTTGGGTGTGCAGCGCAAATTGGCAGTGTAGCCTAAGGACACACCGCTGGTCAACTGTACGTCACCATGATGTTCACGGTTGCAACGCAGCATCGCTCCTTCGCCGCGAAACGTCAAGCCCAGCAGGCCGAGTATCGGCCTGAGAGGCAGCGTGACGAAGGTCACACGAGAATCTATGTTTAGTGGGCCGGCCTCGTGGGGATTAGTTTAGGTTCCGCACGCTACACACCTCGATCATCAGATGTCGCCCGGAACACCCGGCGCGCACCAGCGCCCGGCGGACCCGGCGAGGCCCGCGGCCATCCAGCCCGGCGCGTGTCAGGCCCCCGGCGGGCACCGCGGCCCCATCCAGCCCGGCGCGTGTCAGGCCCCCGGCGGCACCGCGCCCCGCAAGCATCCAGGCCCGGCCGATATCGGCCGGGCCTGGACCTGCCTTCGGCGGAACGCGCCTACTTGACCGTGACGGTGGCCCCAGCGCCCTCCAGGGCTGCCTTGGCCTTGTCCGCGGCCTCCTTGTTGACGTGCTCAAGGACGGGCTTGGGCGCACCGTCCACCAGGTCCTTGGCCTCCTTGAGCCCGAGACTGGTGAGCGTCCGAACTTCCTTGATGACCTGGATCTTCTTGTCGCCAGCGGCCTCGAGAATGACGTCGAACTCGTCCTTCTCCTCCGCTTCCTCGCCGCCGCCGGCGCCCGGGGCAGCGGCCACGGGGCCTGCCACCGCGACCGGCGCGGCAGCCTTGACGTCGAAGGTCTCCTCGAACTGCTTCACGAAGTCCGACAGTTCGAGCAGCGTCATCTCCTTGAAGGCGTCAAGCAGGTCCTCGGTGCTCAGCTTCGCCATGGTTGTGCTTCCTCCGTATGTCGGTCGATCCGGCCCCGCGGACCGGGCTTGTCGTCTTGCCGGCCCTGCCGGGCCAGTCGTCTTGCCGGCCCTGCCGGGCCAGGCGTCGTGCTTGCCCTGGCCGGGCCGTTCGTCGTGCCGTGCTTGCAGGACCTGGGCCTGCGCTCGCCCCGGGCCCTCCCGGCCGGATGTCCTTCTAGCCGGCAGCCTCGCTGACTGCCGCTGCCGCCTCTGGCTCCCCGTCAGGCCCTCCTGGACCTGGACCGGAGATGGCTGCCCCGGGCTCTTCTCCGCCACCCTGGCGCTTGCGCTCCAGCGCGGCCAGCAGCCGGGCAAGCTGGGTCGGCAGTGCCGCGAACGTGGCCGCCGCGTTCGAGGCTGTGGCCTTCATCGCCCCTGCCAGCTTCGCCAGCAGAACCTCCCGCGACTCGAGATCAGCCAGCCTGGCGATCTCGGCCGGGGTCAGTGTCCTGCCCTCGAGGATCCCGCCCTTGATCACGAGGAACGGGTTGGCCTTTGAGAAGTCCCGCAGGCCCTTGGCGGCCTCGACGACATCGCCCCTGACGAACGCTATCGCGGAAGGGCCGACCAGCAGTTCCTTCAGCTCCGGCGCGAGCCCTGCCTCGGTGGCGGCAATCTTGGTGAGCGTGTTCTTGACCACGCTGAACGTCGCGTGCTCGCCGAGCGCGCGGCGCAACTCGGCGATCTGGGCAACGCTCAGGCCGCGGTACTCGGTCAGCACCGCTCCGGCCGAGTCGCGGAAGCGCTCGGCAAGCTGGGCGACCGTTGCCTCCTTCTCCGCCCTCGCCATGGGCCTCCCCTCTCGTCCCGGGAAGGGCCCCGCGCGGCTGGCGGGGCCGTGCCCGGATTCATCCGGTGCCGCCGGGCATGGCCCCCAGATGCAGAACGCCCCGGGCACAGGCGCACCGGGGCGGGCCCGACGTCCGGGGCCGAGTAACCCCAGGACGAAGCGGTCCATCTGGTCAAGCCTGCGCGGGCCGCCCGCAATGCGGGCCTTCGGCCGCTGCGATGGGCGCAGCGGCAGCCGACGGTCTCTGGCAGAAACAAAAGCTACCGGCGCGAAGCACTGGCCGGCAAATTCACGTGGCCGCTCCGCGGCACCAGGCCTGCGCGGACCGGCGAACCACCGGGCGCAGGGCGCCAGGCCTCAGACCGCGACGGCGTCCTCGAGCTCGTCGGTCATCCCGCGGGTCACCGCCGGGTCCACCGGGATGCCGGGGCCCATGGTGGTGGTCATCGTGACCTTCTTGAGGTACCTGCCCTTCGCCGCCGCCGGCTTGAGCCTGACGACCTCCTCCAGCACCGCGGCGTAGTTCTCCACGAGCGCGCGATCGGTGAAGGATGCCTTCCCGATGATGAAGTGAAGGTTGCCGTGCCGGTCCACCCGAAACTCGATCTTCCCGCCCTTGATGTCGGTGACCGCCTTGGCCACATCTGTTGTGACCGTGCCGGTCTTCGGGTTCGGCATCAGGCCCCGGGGTCCGAGCACGCGGCCGAGCCGGCCAACCTTCCCCATCAGGTCGGGGGTGGCGACCACGGCGTCGAAGTCGAGGAACCCGCCCTGGATCCGCTCGATCAGGTCGTCCGTGCCGACGTAGTCCGCGCCGGCCGCGCGGGCCTCCTCGGCACGTTCGCCGGCCGCGAAGACCAGAACGCGGGCCGTCTTCCCGGTCCCGTGCGGGAGGTTCACCGTGCCGCGGACCATCTGATCGGCCCTGCGCGGGTCGACGCCGAGCCTCAGCGCGACCTCTACGGTCGGGTCGAAGCGGGTCGGCGATGTCTTCCTGGCCAGCGCGACCGCCTGTGCGGGGCTGTAGAGCCGTCCGGCCTCGATCTGCTCGGCTGCCTTCCGGTATGCCTTGCTGCGATGCACTGTCAGCACCCCTTACCTTCGAGGAGTTCGTGGTCATTGGGCCAGCGCGGCCCTGCCACCCTTCTGGAACTGCCTGTACTGGCTAATGCCGGGCGCATCAGCCGGAGACAGTGATCCCCATCGACCGGGCCGTGCCCGCGATGATCTTCTCGGCTGCCTCCACCGAGGTCGCGTTCAGGTCCGGCATCTTGATCTCCGCGATCTCCCTGAGCTGGGCCGCCGTCACCGTGCCCACCTTGTTCTTGTGCGGCTCGCCACTGCCCTTCTCGATGCCGGCCGCCTTCTTGATCAGCTCCGGCGCCGGCGGGGTCTTGGTGATGAAGGAGAACGAGCGGTCCTCGTAGATCGTGATCTCGACGGGGACGATGTTGCCCCGCTGCGCCTCCGTAGCAGCGTTGTACTGCTTGCAGAAGTCCATGATGTTCACGCCGTGCGGGCCGAGCGCCGTGCCGACCGGCGGGGCCGGCGTGGCCTGCCCGGCGCTGAGCTGCACCTTGACAACCGCGGCGACCTTCTTCTTCCTCGGAGCCATCTGTCCGGTTCCTCTTCCTCGCTGGATCCTGCCCGCCCACCCTATCTGCCCGGCACCGGGTGCCAGTGCCGCTGGCGGCGGGCCGGGTGTCGGCTAAATCTTGCTGACCTGGTCGAAGGACAATTCGACCGGGGTTTCCCTGCCGAAGATGGAGACGAGCACCTTGAGCTTCTGGGTGTCGGAATTGATCTCGCTGACCGTCGCGGGCAGCGTCGCGAATGGCCCGTCCATCACCGTGACCGACTGCCCGACCTCGAAGTCGACCGCGGCTGCGCGCATCGTCTCTGCCTTCTCCGCGACCTTCTCCTCCGGTTCAGGCGCGAGCAGCGACGCCACCTCGTCCAGGCTCAGCGGCGAAGGCCTGCTGGACAAGCCGACAAATCCGGTGACCCCTGGCGTGTTCCGCACGGCCGCCCAGGACTCGTCGGTGAGGTCCATCCGGACGAGAATGTAGCCAGGCAGCACCTTTTCCTGCACCTGCTGCCGCTTGCCGCCCTTGATCTCGGTTACCGCGTGCGTCGGAACCTCGATCTGGAAGATGTAGTCCTCCATGTTCAGCGACTGAGTGCGGCTCTCCAGGTTGGCCCTGACCCGGTTCTCGTAGCCGGCGTAGGAGTGCACGACGTACCAGTCCCCAGGCAGCAGCCGCAGTTCCTCCTTGAAGGCGCTGACCGGGTCGGCTGGCTGCTCCGGAGGCTCAGCCGCTGGGGCCGCCTCGCCGTTGGCGCCGGGCTCGGCTGCCTGATCGCCGACCTGTAGTTCGGACTCGGACACGGTAGCTCTTTCCTTGCTCTTCCTAGCGGCTCTTCCCCGGGGGTTCTTCCCGCAGGCTGGTCAAACGGCAGCGTGCTACACCGGGCAGCCCGGGCCTGTCCCGGGCCCGGGCACGCCGCAGCCCCCGCGCCACAGCCTCCCACGGCGCGCGCCGCGCACAGGACGCCGACCCCCTCCGGCCGCTTTCCCGTGGCACCTCCGGGACCGGCAGTTCGCCGGGCCCTCGGGGCGCGAGACGCTCAGCCGAACATGGCGAGGACCAGCTTCGTGAACCCGTAGTCAAGGGCTGTCACGATCCCCACCATGACGAGGATGAACACCAGGGCGACGGTGGTATAGGTCCACAGTTCCCTGCGGGTCGGCCAGATGACCTTGCGCAGTTCGGCGACGACCTGGTGAACGAAGACGGCTGGAGTGGTCCGCTCCGGTCTTGCCGGGCGGCCCTGCCTGGCCGGCCTCTGCGCGGCAGTGCCGCGTGTCTGAGTTGCCATGTCCTCACCTGAACAGCGCTGATCACCTGCTGGCTCACGCCGCGCCGGACCGCCGGGTAAGCGGACCGCACACGCAGGGCAGGAGGGACTCGAACCCCCAACCGCCGGTTTTGGAGACCGGAACTCTAGCCAGTTGAGCTACTGCCCTGAGCCTGGGTGGCGCCGGAACGGCACGAGCCGCGCCGACGTCGCCCGCCTGATGACGACAGCAGCCGGAACCATGCCCGGGCATGCACCGTCCGCTGGTGAACCGTCACCAGAATCGCAGTGTACGTTGCCGGCCGGGCCCGCGTCGAACGCTGAGCAGACGCAGACAGCACGCCGCCTCCCGCAACGGCCGGCCTCTTGCGGGAATGCCAGGATAGAGCCATGGATTCCGCGCAGCACAGGGTCTCGGCAAGGATCAGCGCCATCACCGAGTCGGCCACGCTGGCCGTCGACGCCAGGGCGCGGGCGCTGCGGGCTGCGGGCAGGCCGGTGATCGGCTTCGGTGTCGGCGAGCCCGACTTTCCCACCCCGGGCTACATCGTCGAGGCAGCGCAGCGGGCCTGCGCGCAGGAACGGTTTCACCACTACACGCCGGCCGCCGGGCTGCCAGAGCTAAGGGAGGCGATCGCGGCGAAGACCGGCCGCGACTCCGGTTACCAGGTCCAGCCGAGCCAGGTGGTGGTGACCAACGGGGGCAAGCACGCGGTCTACTCGGCGTTCGCGACCCTGCTCGACCCCGGCGATGAGGTGCTGGTGCCGACGCCCTACTGGACCACCTACCCCGAGGCGATCATGCTGGCCGGCGGCGTGCCGGTGACGGTCATGACCGACGAGAGCACCGGCTACCTGGCCTCGGTGGCCGACCTGGAAGCGCGGAGGACCCGCCGGACGAAGGCGCTGCTGTTCGTCTCGCCGTCCAACCCGACCGGCGCCGTGTACCCGCCGGAGCTTGTCGCGGAGATCGGCCGCTGGGCGGCCGGAACCGGCATCTGGGTGATCACCGACGAGATCTACGAGCACCTGGTATTCGGCGACGCCCGGTTCACCTCGATGCCGGTCGCGGCCCCGGAGATCAGCGAAACCTGCATCGTGGTGAATGGCGTCGCGAAGACCTATGCGATGACCGGCTGGCGGGTCGGCTGGCTGATCGGCCCGCCGGACATCGCAGCCGGCGCCGCCGACCTGCAGTCGCACATGACCTCTAACGTCTGCAACGTTGCGCAGGCGGCGGCGCTCGCGGCCGTCTCCGGGGACCTGTCGGCGGTTGCCGTCATGCGGGAGGCATTCGACCGGCGCCGGCTCACCATGACAACGATGCTGAACGAAATCCCGGGCATCACCTGTCCGCTTCCGCAGGGCGCCTTCTACTGCTTCCCGTCAGTCAAGGGCGTGCTCGGCCGCGAGATCGCCGGCAGGCGGCCGGCCACCTCGGCCGAGCTTGCTGAGCTTCTGCTCGACGAGGCCGACGTTGCGGTGGTGCCGGGTGAGGCTTTCGGCGCGCCGGGCTACTTCCGGATGTCGGCGGCGCTGGCCGACTCCGACCTGGAGGAGGGCCTGGCCAGGATCGGCAAGCTGCTCGGCGCGGCCGGCTAGCGGCTGCGCCCGCCATTCCTGCCACACTGGGCGGATGCCGAGGCCGCTGCGTGATCTGCCCAAGGCTCACCTGCACCTGCACTTCACCGGCTCGCTGCGGCACTCGACGCTGGTCGAGCTGGCAGCCGCGCACGGCGTCAGGCTGCCCGACGCGCTCGTGCAGGAATGGCCGCCGCGCCTGTCGGCAACCGATGAGCGCGGCTGGTTCCGGTTCCAGCGGCTTTATGACATAGCCCGCTCGGTGATCCGCACCGAGGCAGACATCAGGCGGCTGGTGACCGAGGCGGCACAAGACGATGCCGCCGATGGCTCTGGCTGGCTGGAGCTTCAGGTAGACCCGTCCGGTTACGCCGCGCACTTCGGCGGCCTGACGCCGATGGTCGAGCTGGTGCTCGATGCGGCAGCGGAGGCCGCCTCCGCCACCGGAACCGGCATCGCGATCATCATCGCGGCAAACCGGACCCGGCATCCGCTCGACGCGCGCACCCTGGCCCGCCTCGCGGCCCAGTACGCGGGACGCGGCGTGACCGGCTTCGGGCTGTCCAACGACGAGCGCCGGGGCCTGACCGCGGAGTTCGCCCCTGCCTTCCGGATTGCCCGCCGGGCCGGGCTGATGTCGGTACCGCATGGCGGCGAGCTCGCCGGCCCGGCGAGCGTTCGCGCCTGCCTGGACGATCTGCATGCCGACCGTATCGGGCACGGCGTCTCGGCGGCGCGGGACTCCGCGCTGCTGCGGCGGATCGCCCGGCAGCGGGTGACCCTGGAGGTGTGCCCCGCGTCCAATGTGGCGCTGGGCGTCGCCGCGACCGCTGCCGACGTGCCGCTGCTGCGGCTGCTGGACGACGGGGTTGCGGTGGCGCTGGGCGCCGACGATCCGCTGCTGTTTGGGTCCCGGCTGACCGCCCAGTACGAGCTGGCCCGGCAGGCACACGGGCTGGACGACTCCGCGCTCGCCGAGCTGGCCAGGATGTCGGTGCGCGGCTCCGCCGCGCCTGCCGAGATCGCCAAGCGCCTGCTCGCCGGAATCGACGCCTGGCTCGCCGCCGGGCCCGGGCTGCCGGAGCCGGGAGCGACCGGCGAAGACGGCAACGGCCGGACGCAGGCTCAGCGCCAGGGACAGGCGTCCCGGCGGGCTGCGGGATCATGGCGATGACCCGGTTAGCTGCCGAACTGATCCTCGCGCTTGCCGGGCTGGCCTGCGGCCCGCCCCAGCGCGCCGCCATCACGTCCCTTGCCGGCCGGACTGCCCCGACTGCCCGGCAAGCCCGCTCCGCACCGGGAGTCCAGCGGCCGGCTCCCCCGCGCCTTGCCCTCGGCCTGATGACCGCGGTACTGCTGGCAGTGGCGGGCTGGCGGATCCATCCATGGCCGGTGCTCGGCGCGACGGCATGGCTAATCGCTCTGGCGATCCCGCTTTCGATCATCGACATCCGAGTGCACCGGCTCCCGGACGCCCTGACCGGCTCCGGCTACGCCGGCGTCCTGGCGTTCCTGACCGTCGCGGCCGCGGACGCCGGACACTGGGCCCGGCTTGGCCGCGCCGCGGCTGGCGGCCTCGTCCTGGCCCTCGGCTGCGTGCTGCTGGCCGTGCTCAGCAGGGGCCGCCTGGGCCTCGGCGACTGCAAGGCGGCTGCGGTGACCGGAACCCTGCTCTCCTGGTTCGGGTGGGAAGCGCTGCTCGCAGGAACCCTGGCCGGATTCCTGCTGGCGGCGGCCTGCGGGATCTGCCTGATCGCCGCGCGAAGGGCTACGCTGCGCAGCTACCTCCCCTTCGGCCCGTTCCTGCTGGGCGGCGCGATCCTCGTGGTGCTGCTTGTCGCGTTGTAGGTTCCCATTTCTGGTGTCCCTTCCCTGGCGAGCGAGGAGGCGGAATGCGGGCAGGCACGGCGGCGCTGGCAGCCGGGAGGCGGCATTCGGTCGGCTGCCGCTGGGACGGGATTGTCCTGGCCGCGGGCAGCAACGCGGCGGGCGAGTGCCGTGTCGGGCACTGGGAAGACGTCGTCGCCGTGGCGGCGGGCAATGTCCATACCGCCGCCAACACGGGAAGGTCTCACACGGTCGGACTCCGGTCCGACGGCACGGTGCTGGCAACGGGGTGGAACGGCGACGGCCAGTGCGATGTCGCCGCCTGGCGGGAGGTCACGGCCGTGGCTGCGGGCTGGCGCCGCACGCTCGGACTTCTCGCGAATGGCACGGTGCTGGCAGCGGGCCGACGTTCAGAAGGACAGTGCGACGTGCAGTCCTGGCGCGAGATGGTGGCCCTGTCCTGCGGCGACTGGCATTCGGTCGGGGTCCGGGCGGACGGCCGCGCGCTGGCTGCGGGGAGCAACCGCCGGGGACAGTGCGCCGTTGATGACTGGCGCGATCTCACCGCCGTCGCAGCCGGGTACCTGCACACCGTCGCTCTCAGGCGCGACGGGCGGGTGCTCGCGGCCGGGGACCGGACGGCCGGGGCGTGTGACGTCGATGGGTGGGAAGAGGTGGTGGCGCTGGCCGCGGGCAGCTACCACACCGTCGGGGCCACGGCGTCCGGGCGGGTGCTCGCGGCCGGGGACAACAGCCAAGGGCAGTGCGAGGTGGACGACTGGCGGGACATCGTCGCGGTGGCGGCAGGTTCGACGCACACCCTTGGCCTGCGTGCCGACGGTGCGGTCCTCAGTGCGGGGAGCAATGACAGTTGCCAGTGCGACGTGCGCTCCTGGTCGGGAATCCGGGTTCCGGGAGCCAGGGCCTGCCGTGTAGCGCTCCCGCCGCCGTAGCGCTCCCGCCGTCTCGGGCTGCCTCCGCACCGGGCCTGCCGCGCGCCAGCCGGCCGACTGAGCCTCAACCCAGGGCTGTCACAGCGTCACTCCGACCAGCGTCGGCTCGTTGACCAGCTCGATTCCATACCGCTCCCGCACCCGGCCGCGCACCTGGCGGGCCAGCGCGAGCAGCGAGTCCGTGCTGGCATTTCCCGGATTGACCAGCGCGAGCGTGTGCTTCGCCGAGATCCGGGCCCCGCCCGGCCCCCGGTGTCCCTTGCCGAAGCCTGCCTGCTCGATCAGCCAGGCGGCGGGCACCTTGACCCTGCCGTTCCCCGCCGGGTAGCAGGGCACCGGGGTGCCTGTGTCGCGCCCGCCCACTGCCCGTTGCAGCCGGGCAAGCTGCTCCGGCTCGAGAACCGGATTCATGAAGAACGATCCCGCGCTGCGGGTGTCCGGGTCAGCCGGATCGAGCACCATGCCCTTGGCCCGCCGTAGCGACAGTACCGTCGCCCTGGCATCGGCCAGCGGCACCTGCGTGCCCTCGTGAGTGCCAAGGGCGCGGGCTACCTCGGCATACCTGATCGGCCGGGAAAGCCGGTCGCGGCGGAGCCGGAACGTCACGCCCAGCACCACCATGCGCCCGGTCACGCTGGTGTCAGGCACGGCCTGGTCCGGCGGGTCGCTTCGCGAGCCGCCCCGGGAGCGGCTCGGAGGGCCAGGGACGGCCGGCACGGCCGCTACGCCGGTGCCCTGCTTGAACGCGCTGGTCCGGTAACCGAACTGGCAGTCAGCGGCGGCGATGGCCGTGACCGCACCGAGCGACCGGTCGTAGGCCCTGATCGACGTGATGGTCTGCGCGACCTCCTGGCCGTAGGCACCCACGTTCTGAATCGGTGTCGCCCCGACCTGCCCGGGGATTCCCGACAGGAACTCCAGGCCGGCCAGGCCCTCGGCGACGCAGCGGGCGACGAGTGAATCCCAGTCCTCGCCGGCCGCCGCGGTCACCAGGACGTCATCGCCGGCGAGGTCCTCTGACTGTCCGCTGGTGGCGACCCGGACGACGCATCCGGGGAAGCCGTCGTCGGCGACGACAAGATTGCTGCCCCCTCCGAGGACCAGCAGTCGCTCTCCCGCCTGGTCGGCAGCGCGAACCGCGCCGGTCAGCTCCTGCTCGGTCTCGGCCTCGATGAGCCTGGCGGCGGGCCCGCCCAGGCCGAGCGTGGTGTACTCGGCCAGCACTACCCGCTCCAGGGTCCGCAACGAGCCCTCCCGCGGTCAGCCAGCGGGTAGCTGCACGACGGCGCGGGCCCGGCTGAGTACCTTCACTCCGCCCGAGGTCGCGGTGATCGACACCGCCACCCGGCCGTCGCCGAGCCGCTCGGTGACCTTGCCGCTTAGCTCGATCGTGGCGCCCGTGTCGGTGTCGGGCACCACGACCGGCGCGGAGAACCGGACTCCTAGCTCGACCACCCGTGCCTTCGGCCCCGCCCAGTCGGTCAGGTAGCGCCCGGCCTGCGCCATCGTGAACATCCCGTGCGCGATGACGTCCGGCAGGCCAACCGACCGCGCGAACCGCTCGTTCCAGTGGATCGGGTTGAAATCACCCGACGCACCGCAGTACCGGATCAGGCTCAGCCGGGTGACCTGGTAGCTGGCCGGCGGCAGCTCGGTTCCGGGCGTCAGGTCCGGATGGCGGACGGCTGCCTCCGGGGCGGTGGCGCCGGTGCCCGTATCCGGTCCCCCGCTCATCTGTCCTCACCGCGCTCGACCAGCATCGAGTGCGCCGTGCACACATGTTCCCCGGCGACCGTACTGATCGTCGTGCTGGTGCCGAGCAGCGCCAGCGATCCTGTCGTCCTGATGTCTGTGATCGTCGCCTCGGCGATCAGCACGTCGCCCGCCATGATCGGCCGCGCGTACTCCAGCCGCTGCTCGCCGTGGACCACCCGGGCGTAGCTCAGCCCGAGCCCGGGGTCGGCCACGGCATGACCGGTCGCCCTCATGCTGATCACGATGGCGAACGTGGGCGGCGCGATCACGTCGGCATATCCCGCCGCGGCGGCAGCCGCCCGGTCCCGGTAGACGGGGCTGGGATCCCCGATCGCGTCGGCAAACTCCGCGATCTTTACCCTGCTGACCTCATACGGCTCCGCCAGCCGGAACGTCCGCCCGACGTAGTCGGGGTTGATGGCCATGCCCGACGGGCTGCCTTAGCGGGTCTCGCGGTGCGGCCGGTGACAGCGGCACCACGGGCAGTACTTCTTCAGCTCAAGGCGGTCGGGGTCGTTGCGCCTGTTCTTGCGCGTGATGTAGTTCCGGCGCTTGCACTCCTGGCAGGCCAGCGTGATCTTCGGTCGGACATCGGTCGCAGCCACGATGGAGTGCCTTTCTCCCGTACCGGCGCCTTCCGTCTGGCGCCGCTGCCTGGTGATCGCCAGGGCGGCACTCGCCGCCCCCCAAATGTAACCCGCCTGGCGGGACTGGTCCGTGCCGTGCGGGCCGTGAACCGTTGCGGCGGTGCCCGGCGGCCCGCACCTGCACTGCCGTAGCGGAGGCCGGACTTGAACCGGCGACACAGCGATTATGAGCCGCTTGCTCTGCCTGACTGAGCTACTCCGCCGCGTGGTGGCCGGCTGACGGGCCGGATGGTGCATCCCCCGCCGTCCATAGCCAGAACGCCCGCGCACGCCCGGGCGTGCCCAAGCTTACCGGGAACTCAGGCCGCCCGGTCAACCGGCCGAGGGCACAGGCTCCGGGCCAGCACCCGCCGACGCCGGCCACCCAGCCCGGCCCAGCACCCCCCGACGCCGGCCACCCAGCCCGGCTCAGCACTCGATGACGTTGACGGCCAGGCCCCCTCGGGCGGTCTCCTTGTACTTGATCTTCATATCCGCCCCTGTTTCCCGCATGGTCTTGATCGCCTTGTCCAGCGAGACGTAGTGCTGGCCGTCGCCCCGGATGGCCAGCCGCGCGGCAGCGATGGCCTTGACCGAGGCGATCGCGTTGCGCTCGATGCACGGAATCTGGACAAGGCCGCCCACCGGGTCACAGGTGAGCCCGAGGTTGTGCTCCACGCCTATCTCCGCTGCGTTCTCGACCTGCTCGGGGGTTCCGCCCAGCACCTCGGCCAGCCCGGCCGCCGCCATCGAGCAGGCCGAGCCGACCTCGCCCTGGCAGCCCACCTCGGCCCCGGAGATCGAGGCGTTCTCCTTGAACAGGACGCCGATGGCGGCGGCGGTGAGCAGGAACCGGATGATCCCGTCCTCATTCGCGCCGGGAACAAACCGGGTGTAGTAGTGCAGCACCGCCGGGATAATCCCGGCCGCGCCGTTGGTCGGCGCGGTGACCACCCGGCCGCCTGCCGCGTTCTCCTCGTTGACTGCCAGTGCCCACAGCGTGACCCACTCCATCGCATACAGCGGATCGGAGGTGTCGCCAACGGCCAGCAGCTTCTCGCGCAGCGCCCCGGCCCGGCGGCGCACCTTCAGGCCGCCGGGCAGGATGCCCTCGGCCTCGCAGCCCCGTTCCACGCACTCGGTCATCACCGACCAGATCCGTAGCAGCCCGGAGCGGATCTCCGCTTCATCGCGCCACGCCTGCTCGTTGGCCAGCATCACGCCGCTGACCGGCAGGCCGGCGGCAGCCGCGTGGGCGATCAGTTCGGCGGCCGACGTGAACGGGTAGCGCACTGGCGTCGGGTCCGGCACGATCCGCGGGTTGCCGGCCGCGTCCTCGCCGAGCACGAAACCGCCGCCAACCGAGTAGTACACGCGCGCCGCGATCTCGCCGCCGCCCTCTCCGAGCGCCGCGAAACGCATCCCGTTGGAGTGAAACGGCAGCCGCTTGCGCCGATGCAGCACGATATCCTCGCCCGGCTCGAACGCGATCTGCCTGCCGCCGGGCAAGCAGAGCCTGGCAGTGTCGGCGACCCGATCGGCCAGCGCCTGCGCCGCGGCCGGGTCCACGGTCTCGGGCTGCTCCCCCGACAGGCCGAGCAGGATGGCCTTGACGCTGCCATGACCGTGGCCGGTGGCGCCGAGAGAGCCGAACAGCTCTACCCGGATCCCGCTGATTTTGTCCAGGAGGCCGTCCTCGCGAAGCGACCGGACGAACATCCCTGCCGCCCGCATCGGCCCGACCGTGTGCGAGCTGGACGGCCCGATACCGATCTTGAACAGGTCGAACACGCTGATGGCCACCGAATCGCTCCCGCCTGCGCTGACCGGCCGCAGATCACACAAGTGTGACATCGGCTCGCCCGCGCGGCCATCCTCCGCGGCACACCGCCGCCTGCCGGACGCGAGGTCATCGCCGTCCCGTCGCGCGGCCCCCAGCAGGCCGACCGGCACCGGGCCACAACAGGCCGGAACACGAGCGCCCGGCCCGCCAGCGCCCGGCCCGCCAGCGCCGGACGCCGCGAACGCCGGGCCCGCCGCACCAGGCCGGCCGCACCAGGCCGGAACTCCCAGCAGACGAGATATAACTTGACATCGGCTCCCGGAACTGTACATCGTATTCACTTGGCGCCGCCCAGGTGACACCGGCAAAACAGTCGATGGCGCCTGGGCCGCCAGGAGATCGACGTATCGGGAGGGATCACGTGACAGCGAGCAGCCCGGGACCGGCGGGAAGCCCGGCAGCGGACGGCCGGGAAGCGGCCGCGAGCACGATGCGCGGCGCACGCGCGCACCGGCTAGCCCGGCTACCCAGCGGCCGCAGGACGAAGTACCTGGTCCTGGCGTTCTGGATCGTCGTCATCGCGCTCACCGGATCGCTGGCCGGCAAGCTGCAGGGAGCGGAGAAGAACGACGCGTCGGCGTACCTCCCGCCGAGCGCCGAGTCCACCCAGGAACTTAACGCGCAGTCGGCGTTCGTGCCCAAGAACCTGAACCCGGCTGTCGTGGTCTACCAGCGCACCTCCGGGATCACCGCTGCGGACATGCGCAAGGCAGCGGCCGACGCCCGCGACTTCGCCGCTCTGCCGGCCGTCGGAGGGCGGGTGAGCGGCCCGCTGGAGTCGGCAGACCACAAGGCGATCGAGACCGTGATCGGCGCTCGCCTCGGTTACTCCAGCAACATCTCCGGCTTCGTCGCGGGCCTGCGGGCCACGGCAAGCCGCGGCGACCCGGGCCTCAAGGCCTTCGTGGCGGGACCCGTGGCCAGCGCCGCAGACGAGGTCAAGATCTTCAACGGAATCGACTCCACGCTGCTGTACGCGACACTCGCCGTCGTGATCACGCTGCTCCTGCTCACCTACCGCAGCCCGGTACTGTGGCTGCTCCCGATCATGTCAGCCGGCGTGGCGCTGACCGCGGCCGAGGCGGTGATCTACCTGCTCACCCGGCACGGCCTGACCGTCAACGGGCAGAGCGGCGGGATCCTGGTGGTGCTGGTGCTCGGCGCCAGCACGGACTATGCGCTGCTGCTCATCGCCCGCTACCGGGAGGAACTGCGGCGCCACGCGGACCGGCACGAGGCCATGGCGATTGCCCTGCGCCGCGCCGGGCCAGCGATCCTGGCCAGCGCGGCAACTGTCATCGCCGGGATGCTCTGCCTGCTTGCCGCGGAGTCGGCAGACATCTCCGGGCTCGGCCCGGTCGCGGCAATCGGCATCGCAGTGGGCCTGCTGGCCATGATCACGCTGCTGCCCGCGCTGCTGGTGATCTGCGGCAGGTGGGTGTTCTGGCCCGCCCGCCCGCGGTTCGGCTCGGCCGAGCCAACCACGCGCGGTCTGTGGGCGCGGATCGGCAGGATGATCGCGGTCCGGCCACGAGTGGTCTGGGCGGTGACCGCGATCGCGCTGGCCTGCGCATCCCTGGGGCTCATCGGCTTCAAGATCGGTACTCTCAGCAGCGCACAGTCGTTCCGCGGCACCCCGCCGTCAGTCACTGCTGAGCAGGTGCTGGCCAGGCACTTCCCCGGGGGCGCGGGGGAACCAGTCGCGGTCACCGGGAAGGCCTCCGCCGCTGCCGCGATGGGCCGCGCGCTGAGCGCCACCCCGGGCATCGCGTCCGTCACGCCGCCGCAGGTTCGCGGCGACCTGGCCTACCTCCAGGGCACGCTGACCAGCAAGCCGGATAGCCCAGCCGCCTACGCGACCATCGACGCCGCCCGCTCCAGGCTGCATGCGGTAGCCGGAGCGGACGCCAAGGTTGGCGGCGGCACCGCGATCAACCTCGACGTGGAGCGCTACGCCACCCGGGACCGCAACCTCATCATCCCGCTGGTCCTGCTCGTGGTGCTGATCATCCTGGGGCTGCTGCTGCGGTCGGTCGTCGCGCCGCTGGTCCTGATCGGCACGGTGATCCTGTCGTTCGGGGCCGCCCTCGGCCTGTCAGCGCTCGCGTTCAGGAACTTCTTCGGGTTCGCGGGCGCCGATACCTCGATGCCGCTGTTCGTGTTCGTGTTCCTGGTCGCGCTCGGGATCGACTACAACATCTTCCTGATGACAAGGGTGCGCGAGGAATCGGCGCGAGCCGGCACCCGGCGCGGCGCCCTGACCGGGCTGGCCGCAACCGGCGGAGTTATCACCTCGGCTGGCGCGGTGCTGGCCGGCACGTTCGCGATGCTCGGCACGCTGCCGCTGGTGATCTTCACGGAGATCGGCTTCGCGGTCGCGTTCGGCGTGCTGCTCGACACGATCATTGTCAGGTCGGTGCTGGTCACAGCGCTGACACTGGATCTTGACCGGTGGATGTGGTGGCCGAGTCAGCTATGCCGAGTCCAGCGCGGCCCGATGCTCGCCCACGCCGAGTCCCAGGCCGCGATCCGGCGCTTATTCAGCCGCCACCGGGCAGTCGCGCCTATGCCCAGCAGCAGCACGCCCAGGCAGATTGGGGCCAGCACCTCGGCACCCGCGACCCGGCTTGCGACCTCCCCCGGCCGCAGGGGCGGGCGCGTCTGCAGTCCCGCGCCATCCACCCACACCCGGACCACCGTGCCCGCCGGCGTGCCAGGCGGGACCTGGGCCCACCCGGTCCTGGCCCGGCCGCCGGGGCCGGTCCAGCTGACGGGTTCCCACAGCGAGCCCCAGCTTCCCTGGTACATGCCGGGTGACCTGAGCGGCGCGGCGCGCATCAGTACCGCCGGCTGCTGCCGCCACCCCCGCTGCGCTGCCTCCTGGCGCGCGCTCACCGCGTGCGCCCAGTTTCCGGCAGCCATCGCTGCGACCGGCGCGATGGCCAGGAACAGCGCGGCCAGGACGGCGACCAGGACGGCCTCGAGGCGGTCAATCCGCCGTCGCAGCGGGTTGCGGTCGGGTACCAGCAGGCGGGCCTTCCGCAGCGTGCGCAGCATTGCCAGCCGGGCGGTCCACGCGACCCAGCGTCCCGCCCGCGCAATCCACCGTGCCCGCGCCCTGACCGGTCGCGCCCGCTCCACCTCAGATACTCCTGCCCCCCGCCACTGTCGTATGTCTCCTGCGCCGCGGGCGGCAAACCAGGCGGCCAGGACTGGCCCGGTGACGGTCGCTCCAGGATGCGGCCGTCAGCCGCGGGCCTGCGACGGCGCAGCGATGCGGCCGTAGGCGGTCAGCGTCCGCAGCGCCTGCAAGGTCACGATGCCGCGCCATTCGGCGGCCGCGGCCCCGGCGGGCGGCTCCCAGCTAATCGGCCAGCCGCCATCGCCCTGCTGTTTCGCAGCGAGCGTGTCCAGGTGGGCCTCGATCTGCTCATCTGTGAACAGCGAGCGCCAGCGAGATTCCGGGTGAGGCGCCAGGTGCAGGGGCGTGAGCCCGTAGTCGGTCGCGCCCGGGTCGAGGTTGAGCATGGATACCGAGGCCAGATGCTCAGCCAGCCCGGCCGCGGCGCTGTCCGCGCGATCGGTGTCCGGCACGTTCTCCAGGAAGATCAGCGTCTCCGAGAGGGCGTGAGCGTCGTCCGGCAGTCCGTCGGCGGACAGCCGTTCCCAGCAGAACCTCGCGGCCTCCTGGCGCCACGGGTGGTCGAAGCCAAGCTGGTAAAGGAGCCCGGCAAGGCCCGCGGTCGGGTTCAGGCCAGGCTGATAGGTCCACTCGGTCATGTGCGCCGCCCGCGGATACAACTCGATCACCGGCATTGCGAGCGGCACGCCGCCGCCAGCGCCGGCCGCATCCGCCGTCGCCGCCAGGAAGCCGCAGGCCCGCCGCAGCATCGCCGAGTGACCACCGTCATGCCCCGGGTCGGCGGCCCGGCTGCCCCGATCCGCCCGCCCAGTGTCACCGGCAACGCTGTCCCGGCCCGCCTGCGCCGCGTCACGGGCCGCTTCTCCCCGATCGGCCCCACTGGCCGCGGCCAGCGCCTGGAAGGCGACCTCGACGTAGATCGGCAGGCTTGCCGGGCAGCGGGTATCGGGCTCCAGGCACTGCCCGAACCCGCCATCGAAGTTCTGGTAACCGCGCAACGCGTCGGTCACGCCGGACGCGGGCGCGCCGAGGAAGCAGGCCTCGAACAGCCGCCGCTCCAGCAGGCGGGCGCTGCGCAGCAGGAACCGGTCGGCTGCAGCAAACGAATCGTCCATCGGGCCCGGGCCTCCTATCAGGCAGAACGCGCACTAGCTGGCCAGACGACCTGGTCGAGGAACTCCTCGACCGCAGTGATCACCTGACCCAGCACCCCGGCCGAGGCAGCCAGGGCGGTCGGCCCTCCGGCCACGCCGGGAACAAACATCCCGTGGTCGGCGCCGTCCACCTCGGTCACGTGCTTGCTGATCTCCCGCGCGACTGCCCCGTTCCACGCCGGGTCGGCGGTGCCGCCTACCAGGAGGCACGGCGCGGTGGCGCGGCGCAGCGCGGCCACGGTCGGCTCGTCATCCAGCAGCGGGGTGAACCACACAGCCGGCAGGCTGCGCCGCGCCACCACAGGTGCGGCCAGTGATCCCAGTGACTTGCCGATCACCAGCGGTGCACCCGGCCCGTCCGCCGCCGCGCCGATGGCCGCCTCCGCCTGCGCGACCACCATGGACCGCAGCTCCTGGTCGGACATGCCACCCGAGATCTGCCACTTGACCGGGCGTGTCGTGCCGCCACGTCGCCGGACGGCCAGCGCCGCATACATCAGCAGCGGCCCATCCGGCCCATAGCCGCCACCCGGGGCCACGACCGCCACGCGGCGTGTTCCGCCCGCCATGCGACCGACAGTACCCGTCGAGCCGCGACCGGCCCGCCCATGCCGCGACCCGCCACCCTAACCGCGACCCGCCGCCCGAACCGCGACCGGCCCGCCGAGCCGCGACCCGCCGCCCGAACCGCAACTCGCCGCCCGAGCCGCAACCCACCACCCATGCCGCCCGACTGCAGAGAGATTGGGGAGAGTTCGCGGCGAATACAGCCACGAACTCTCCCCAATCTCGTACACGGCCAGCGGGCACCATGCCCGTGTCACATTGAGAGCACTCCGGCGCCGGAGATCCGGTCAGCGGCGAGATCGGCAAGGGCCTGACCGGCCTGGTCGAACCGGTACGGGGTGACCGTCACCCGCAAGCGCAGCCGCTCGGCCAGGGTCAGGAACTCCTGAGCGTCGCCCCGGGTGTTAGAGGTGACGCTGCGCAGCTGCCGCTCCTGGAACAGGTGCCGGTCGTAATTCAGCACCGGGATGTCAGTCAGGTGGATCCCGGCGATCGCGAGGGTGCCGCCACGGTCGAGCGCGGCGAGCGCGGCCGGGACCACGTCGCCGACCGGGGTGAAGTTGATCGCCGAGTCGAGCGGCTCGGGTGAGGGGTCGAAGGAATCCTGCGCGGAGGCGGCACCGAGGTCCAGGGCCAGCCTCCGGGCGGCCGGCGCCCGGGTGAACACGTGTACCCGCGCCCCCTGTGCGATTGCGACCTGCGCGGTCAGGTGCGCAGAGCCGCCGAACCCCCAGATCCCAAGCCGCCCGCCGGGCGGCAACTCGGCCCGCTTGAGCGCCCGGTAGCCGATGATCCCGGCGCACAGCAGCGGCGCGGTCTGCTCATCGGTGAAACCTGAAGGCAGCGGATGCACATAGGCGTCGGCGGCGACCAGGTACTCGGCGTACCCGCCGTTGCGGTCCCAGCCGGTGTAGACCGAGTTCGGGCAGAGGTTTTCGGCGCCCCGACGGCAGTACAGGCAGGTGCCGTCGGTTCCGGCCAGCCAGGCGACGCCGACCCGGTCGCCGGCTGCGAACCGGGTGGTGCCGGGACCGGCAGCAACCACCTCGCCGACCACCTCGTGGCCCGGCGTGACATCGGGGTGTTTCGGCGGCAGGTCGCCCTCGGCCAGATGCAGGTCGGTCCGGCAGACGCCGCAGCAGGTCACCCTGATCAGCAGTTCACCGGTGCCAGGCTCGGGCACCGGCCGCTCGATGAGCCTCAGCGGCCCGGACGGTCCCGCCGCTGCCGGACCGGGCTGATGCACCACCCACGCGCGCATACGCAGAACCTCCAGGGCGTTGATCCGTTCTGTACAGCCATAGACCGGCCCGAACGGCCAGATGCCGCGGGACGATACGGTGACTGCGTGAACCGCCAGCTACTCAATACCCGCCTTGCCGGGATGGGCACGACGATCTTCGCCGAGATGTCCGCGCTGGCCGTCGCAACCGGGTCGGTCAACCTGGGCCAGGGATTCCCGGACACCGACGGGCCGCCGGAGATCGCCCGTGCCGCGGCGGACGCGATCCTCGCCGGGCGCGGGAACCAGTACCCGCCTGGTCCAGGCATCCCGGAACTGCGCCGGGCGATCGCCGAGCATCAGCGGCGGTTCTACGGGCTCGAGGTCGATCCGGACACCGAGGTGCTGGTCACTGCGGGGGCGACCGAGGCGATCGCGGCCGCGCTGCTCGCGCTGGTCGACCTGGGCGACGAGGTGATCGCGTTCGAGCCTTACTACGACTCCTACGCTGCCTGCATCGCGATGGCCGGAGGGGTCCGGGTGCCAGTCACGTTGCGGGCGCCGGATTTCCGGCCCGACCTTGACCGGCTGCGCGCGGCGATCACGCCGCGGACCCGGCTGATCCTGGTGAACTCGCCGCACAATCCGACCGGCGCCGTGTTCACCAAGGAGGAACTGTCGGTCATTGCCGGGCTGGCCGTTGAGCGCGATCTGCTGGTGATCACCGACGAGGTCTACGAGCACATGGTCTACGAGGGCGAGCACATCCCGATCGCAACGCTGCCCGGCATGGCAGAGCGCACTGTGTCGATCGGCTCGGCCGGCAAGACATTCGCGTTCACCGGCTGGAAGATCGGCTGGGTGACCGCCTCGGCCGGGCTTGTCGCCGCAGTCAAGACCACCAAGCAGTTTCTCACCTACGTCAACGGCGGGCCGTTCCAGTACGCGATCGCCGAGGCGCTGGGGCTGCCAGACGCCTACTACGCCGGGATCGGGGCGGGCCTGCGGGCACGCCGGGACCTGCTCTGCGATGGCCTGGCCGCGGCAGGGTTCGAGGTCTACCGTCCGGCAGGCACCTACTTCGTTACGACCGACGTGGGCCCGCTTGGCTGGTCCAGTGGCGTGGAGTTCTGCCGCGAACTGCCGCGGGCAGCCGGCGTGGTGGCGATCCCCAGCGCGGTGTTCTATGACGATCCGGAGGCGGGGCGAACCCAGGTGCGGTTCGCGTTCTGCAAGAAGCCGGAGGTCCTTGAGGATGCGATCGCCCGGCTGGCCCGGCTGCCGCGTCCGGCGCGCGAGCGCTTACACGAAGCTCACCGTCACCCGGTTGCGCCCAGCGAGAGACCTGGCCGCCCCAGCTCCGGGCGAGGTCCCGCCGCCCCTCCGGCACCGGCCTCAACCCGGCCGCGGTCGCGCCCGGCCCCTCCCTGACCCCGACCCCGCTTCCGCTGGGCGTCACTCCTGATCCCGCGTCCAGCCTCGGGCGGTGCGGGTGAGCTCGCGGAATCCGGACTTGGCCAGGAACGCCTGGTAGGGCGCCGGGTCGGAGTTGTCGGGGTTATGTGAATTCAGGTAGGAGTAGTCGAGGAGGCGGTCCACCTGGGCCATATCCAGCCAGTCCGCAGCCTGGCCGAGCAGCCAGCTACCGACGCCGCAGCGCTGGTGTCCTTCCAGGACGTGCAGGTTGCCGACGTCGGCCCAGCCGCCGTGGCGGGGCAGCCGCTCGCCCCCTTCCCGTAGCTCCACCTCGATGTAACCGATCACCTCATCGCCAAGCACCGCTGACAGCCGCGTCCCGTTGATGCCGACCGACCGGGCTGCTGTCACGCCCGCCATCGGCGGACGCGGGCGCGGGAGGTCGGCCACCCGGGCCAGGTAGACGATCTCGGTGTGCCCGGTCTGCCGGAAGCCTGCGCTCTCATATAGCGCCCGCACGTGCGGCCACTGCTCCGGGATGCCGTAGACGCCGGGCACCGGCAGGTCCCCATCGGCGCCCTGACTGGTCACGCCCCACCGGCCGAACTGACCGAGGCACTCGGCCATCAGTGCCTTCGCCGCCTCGGTGGCGTCGGTCCAGTAGGGGTTGCCGGACGGCGCCTTGGGCCAGAACACCAGCCAGTTGATCTCCCCCAGGCCCCGGTAGGCCCTTCCGGCCCTCTCGTCGGAGTAGTATCGCAGCAGGTGGGCGGCGGCGACCACCCTGCCCTGCTGCTCGGCCACCAGGGTTGCCCGCTCGGCGACCCAGGGGTCGACAATGGCCTCCCCGGGCTGCCGTTCGAGGCTGCTGAGCAGTGCTGCGACCGATGTGGCCATGCCCGGGATGACCGCACAGGCGTGAGCGTTCACCAGGTCGGTGAGCTGGTCCCGGTCGCTGCGGTGAAATGACCGTACCTGAAAGGACGGCATCGCGGACCTCCTCGCGAGAGCGCTGTGACGGGGCCCGCTACCGGTGCGGTACGACATGAATGCTAGCGCGATCGGCGTGGACTGCGCTCGGGACGGGTCAGCGGGCCAGGCAGGATCGCCCGGGTGGCGGCCAGCCCAGGTCCGTGGCGTGCTCCCGTGCGGGTTATGGCGCCCGGATCCTGCCTGGTAGCGGGCTCTCCAGAGTCATGACCTTGCCAGGGTGCGTGAACAAGAGCGTCCCGTTCGGATCTCCCGTGATGGTCCACCCGAGCATGTGAATGAAGTAGTGGTGGTGAACGTGGCAGAGCAGGACCATCTCGGCCAGGCAGGTCCGGGCACCGCGGGCCCAGCCGCGGATGTGATGGCCGGTGCACCAGGAGGCCAGGGCGTCACACCCGGTCCAGCGGCAGGTCCGGTCGCGGGCCTCGAGCGCGCGGCGCAGGCCGGGCGGCTCGGTGCGGGAGGCCCGGCCCACATCCAGCGGCAGCCCGTCCGCCCACCGGATCGGGGTGACCTGGGCGTCGCAGCACATCGACAGCACCTGGCGGGCGGTCAGCGCGGCGCCGTGACCGGTCCTGGCCGGCGGCGCCTGGCCGGACCGGCTCAGCGTCTCATCCCGGAGCAGGATCGTCACGTGCGGAGCCGCGCCATGCCGGGCTGGCGCCTTCGCCGAGTCGAGCGCGATCTTGCATGCGGTGACCAGCCCGTCCATCCGCCGCTGCGCCGCCGTCCGGGTGTCGCACGCGCCTCCCGGGACGCCGAACACCTCCGCCGCGGTCCGGACGATCTCGAACGAGGCGGCGTCCCCGCAGGCACCGGTTAAGGTCCCGGTGCCATCCAGGGTCAGGCCGAGTGACAGGTGCCGCTTCTCGAACCGCCTTCGCTCGGCCTCCTCTGCGGCCTCGGGGTCGGCCCGGTAGGCAAGCTCCTCGCCTAGCTGGCGAAGCAGCGCCGCGTCGAGGCCCGGCGCGGCGTCGAGCATTATCCGCTCGGCCTTCTCCGCCTGCCCGCTCTCGCTGATGCTTGCCGCTGACCTGAGGATGATCTGAGCCTTGTCGAAGGAGACGGTGCCAGCCGCCACCGCCTGCGCTGTGGCCGGGCACCGGCGCAGGCCCCTGGCCACCGCAACTAGCTCGGCCGCATGCCGTGCCGTCATGTCGCAGCCGTCGCGGACGAACGCGGCAGTCGACTTATATCCCCGTTCCGCCGCCAGGCCCGCGGCGTCCAGGGAGCCCGCCAGCCGTGCCAGGTAACCGCGGGCCTGGCTGATGAATACGGCCAGATCCTGAATCTGCGCCAGCAGCCCAGAGGCGTCTAAGTGCTCCGCCTCCAGGCTGGCCAGCTCGGCGAGTACCGCCTCCCTGGCCGAATAGCTTGTCAAACACATATTTGAATGATGACAGCCGCCACCGACAAACAGGGTCACCAAGAATGGCTCAGGAGCACCGAAGCTGACGTGATCGTCAGACTCACGCGCTCGGCTACCCGGTTTCTTCCGGGCGAGGCGAGGATGGGATGCGACCCGGGATGGCGGAGGGCGAGGCTTCAGGGCTCGGCCGGTACCGGAGCCGCTCGCGTGCCATGTCACAGACACCGCTGCGCTCGTTGGCGGCTGCGATCCGCCTGGCCTCGTCGAGCTGGGCGAAGGTCAGCAGGCCATTTGACAACAGGAAGCCAGGAAGCTGGCGTGCATGACCTCGCTCGGCCCAGATCAGGCTCTGCAGCTGCTTCTTGTAGTCGGAAACCGCGCCCTCGCTGCTCAGATCCAGGGCGATGGCCACATCGGCCATCGGAACGGTCTGCGGCGCGGCCACGCCGATGATGTACTCGGCGTAGTAGTAGGCCATCGCCAGCCGTGCGGTGCCGTTGCGCTCGAAGAAGGCGCGAACGCGGTCCGCCGCACCGTCACGGGGCACGCTGTTCTCCCGGGCAGGCAAGCCATGTGCCGGGACCCTCCCGTCCTGGGTGGGCGGCAGCTTCCTGTCCGTGGCCGTGCCGTCATCCCGGTGTGGCCGGCGCGTCCGCTCCAGCCGTAGGCGTACCACCCAGGACCCCACGCTGACCAGCCACGTGCCCTCGCCGAGGCCGAACGGGAGCGCCTCGTAATGCTCCGGGGCCGCTGGCAGGACGTGGTGGGCAAATCGCTCGACGGCCGCCGCGGTGACGGCCATCCGGTCGGCGGCGGGAGCGATATACACACGATGGGTGGTGTCTCTGCTGAACAGCTCCCATCGGTGGTGCACGTGACGAAGGCCGGCGCAGCGCGGTGCCCGGTGCAGGGTGAGGTCAGTGTTCCCGCTGAGGGTGCGACGATCCAGCCAGGTGATCTCATCCGGCGGGCAGGCCAGCCACTCGCCGCGGCCCGATGACCATAGGTAGAGCCGGGCTGCCGTCACTGAGCGCCACCCCCCGGTATTGCGACCCAGGCAATCAGCCGATCTCCACCCGGGACAGCATCGCGTCGGGCCTGGTTCCCCACCGGATCACGTCGCCATCGGCCACAGGCAGCTCTCCCGCGACCCGGCCGCCGTTCACCGTGAGCCCGTTTCTCCCCAGATTAGCGACCCACCACCGGCCATCGGCGAACCTGAACCTGGCGTGCTCGCGCGACACCGTCGGTTCCGGCGGAAGCCGCAGATCAACGGCACCGCGGCCAGCCACGGCAGCCGGCCTGCTGGTCTCGGTGACCGAGCCGGCCGTGACCAGGCGCAGCACCGGTACAGGCGGGTGCGCTCGTTCGAGCATGGTCACGTCTGCGGCGGAGGATACGGTGGGTGCCTGTTGCGGAACCGGGCACGTCCTCCCGTCATGTGCCACGAATTCTGGATAGCTGTCAGGATCGTCGCCGCTGGCACCGCGCGCCGGCAGCGAAGGGCCGGGGAAGTCTGGCCGGCGGTCCTCCGCCGGCCACGGGTGCCTGACACCGACACCAACCGCCCTGAGGCCGAGCACCGCGGCGATGCCGAGCACCGCCAGGAGGATCAGGACCGCGGTAGCGATCGCTAGCGACCCGGTCATCGCCAGCAGCAGCAGCCAGCATGCCGCGACACCGGCCGCGACGGCACGGCCCAGCCGGCGCCGACGGGGACCGAGGTTGCGGGCGGGCCGACCGGCCAGACCTCTGCGCTCAGCCATAGAGACCGTCCTGACCTGTACAGATGAGAGAACGCAAGACCTGTCAGTCGATCCTCGGAGCCGGCAGAGAGCACGTCAACGAATCCCGGGCAGCTTCCAGACATCTGGAATGCTGCCCATGCCCCGGCCAGGACCTTTCGCGCCCGGTCGGCACCCGGCGCCCCGGCAGGCACCTCGGCCAGGCCCCGCGCCCCGCCGACGCCGCGAGGCCAGGCACCCGGCCGCGGTGCGGCCGGCCGCGGTCAGGCCGGCCGCGGTCAGCCCGGCCGCGGTCAGCCCGGCCGCGGCGTCACGGCACGAGGATCGCGCGGCCCCTAACGCGGCCCGCGTCCAGGTCGGCGAGGGCGTCAGCAGCGGCCTCGAGCGGATACGTGCGGGTGTGCAAGGTGACCCGCCCGGCCTGGGCCAGCGCCATCAGCTCCGCAAGCTCGTTGTAGGTCCCGACGATGTTGCCGACGATATTGCGCTCGGTGGAGATGATGTCCAGCGTCGGGACGGTCACCGTGCCGCCATAACCAATCACGAAGTACGACCCCGCCCGCGCGGTCATCGCCCACCCGTCGGCCTCCGCCCCCTGCTCGGCCACGAAGTCAAGCACGACATCCGCGCCGCGTCCGCCGGTCAGGCCGGCCACCGTCGCGGCCTGGTTTCCGTCGGCGAGAACCGTGTGCGCGGCCCCTAGCTGCCGTGCGAGCGCGAGCGCGTCCTGGTTCCGGTCCACCACGATGATCGTTGCCGCGGTCAGTGCGGCCAGGCACTGCACGCCGATGTGGCCGAGGCCGCCGGCGCCGATGACCACGCAGGTGGTGCCCGGGTACAGCAGCGGGAGCGCCTTGCGGACCGCGTGGTAGGCGGTGATCCCCGCATCGGCCAGGGCGGCCACGTCCTGCGGCCGCGTGGAGGAGTCGAGCTTCACGCAGGCGCGGGCCGAGGTCAGCAGGTACTCGGCCATCCCGCCATCGCGGGACAGGCCGGGAAACGAGCTCTGCTCGCAGTGCATGTCCTGGCCCGCCCGGCAGGCGCGGCAGAGCCCGCACGTCGGGGTCGGGTGCAGGATCACGGTGTCGCCGGGCTGCACGTTGCTGACCGCCGGGCCGACCCGATGTACCCAGCCCGCGTTCTCGTGGCCAAGCGTGTAGGGCAGCGGCGGCTTCATCGCCGCCTCCCACTGGCCGTCGATGATGTGCAGATCGGTGCGGCAGACCCCGGCGCCGCCGATCCGCACGATCACGTCGAGCGGGCCTTCGATGACCGGCTCGGGCACCTCGTCGATCACGACCTGCTGGTTGTAGCCGTGCAGCCGGACTGCCCTCATGCGCCCTCCCGGTACCTGCCCCGCAGCATCCCGCGGCAGATGCTGGTGTTCGCCTCCATGCCGACCCTTGTCACCGCGGCGCGGCGAAGGTGCCGGGGAGCAGCCGCCGCGTCAACGGCGGCGCCTGTCGCCGGGTCCACGAGCAGCGGCGCCGTCCCGCTGGCCGGCAATCCGAGCTCCGCCCGGCGCTCCCGGAGCCGGGCGAGCGCCGCTGCCGCCTCCCTCCGGTCCTGCGGCGCAGACCGGCTCACCGCCGCCGCCGCCTCGTTCAGCGTCATCGCGGCCAGATCGGCCGGCCGCAGGCCCGCCGCCAGCAGCGGGCGGCCCGCCTCGTCCGTCGCCGCCAGCACCGCCTTGCGGCCGAACGCCGCTCGCAGGCCATCGAGTTCTCCCTCGGCAAGGCCCGGGAACGAGGCAGCGAAGCCGGCTCCGGCGGCGACCCCGGAGTTGATCTCGCCTGCGGCGAAATGGTCCTCGAGCACGACCTCAGCGCTGCGGATGCCCTCGGCCGCCAGCACGGCCCGGCGTGCGTCGGCGGCCATCAGGAAGGCGAAGTTGGGCGCGCAGAAGTAGGTCGGCAGCCGCAGCCGGACAACCGCGTCGCCCTGCGCGGACACCGTGCACGCGGCGACGAAGCCCAGATCGGTGATGGGCCGGTCCAGCTCGGGATCCCGCACCCGGCCGAGCGCGGCCAGCACACGCTCCCGAAGCGCCGTCGGGCCGCCCGTGCCGGCGTTCACGGCCGGCTCACTCGTCGCCGGCAGGGTGCCCGTCCCCGGGCTCACGGCCCGCTCAGTCGTCGCTGACAAGCTGCGCGTCCTCTCGCGCTCCGGGCACTCCCGGGCCCGGCTCGAGGCGGCAGTCGGCCGGCACCTCCAGCCCGTACAGCCGGGCCGCGTTCAGCCCGAGGATCTTCTTCCTGGTAGCGGTCGTCACCGCCGGGTAGTCGGAGAACTCATCGCCGTCCGGGTAGGTCCAGTCCACGAATCCCTCGACCTGCCACCTCGGCTCCCAGATCGCGTAGTCGCTGCCGAACAGCATCTTGTCCTCGCCGACCCAGAACAGCAGCTCGCCCATCACCTTGGCGAAGAACCTGGGCCGCGCGTGCATCAGCCCGCCGATGACCACCGCCAGGCCCGCGTACACGTTCGGCTCCTGGGTGGCCATGAAGCAGAAGTCCTCGATCCGCGGCAGCCCGACGTGCTCCACGATGAAGTTCAGGCCGGGAAAGTCGGTCGCGGCTCGGTCCACGTCCGCGACATCGAACGCGTCCTTGTCCAGCGGCCAGATCGTCGGCCCCTTGTGCACGTGGATGTTGGTGATCCCGAGTTCCTGGCAGGCCTCCAGGTAGCGGTAGGACTCCGGGTCGGTCAGCTTCCAGCCGCGCGAGCCCTGGCGCCATTCCGCCGTGTACAGCTTGCAGCCCTTCGACCCGTATCGCTCGGCGTTGCGCCGCAGCGTCTCCAGGCCCGCGTCGCCCTCACGGGGATCCCAGCGCGTGTTGTACACGAACTTCCCGGGGTGGCGCTCCCCCATCGCCGCGTTCCGCTCGGTGGTATTGAACCCCTCCCGGTACCACTCCTTCAGGTAGGTGGGCTGGAAGATCGCGACGTCCACGTGCCCGTCACCGAAGACGTCGGCCATCAGGTCGTCCTCGGAGTAGCGCTGGAACTTCCCGATCGGCCAGTGCGTCTCCGGCGGACCGAGACCCTGATAGGCGTGGAAGCACTCGATCCAGCCCTTGGCGTACTGCTCCGCGCCTGACACCCAGTTGTCCGGCGCCGCGTTCCAGTAGTGGATGTGGCCATCGACCACGAAGTACTTCTCGCCGTTCTTCTCGTACATCGCCAGCCTCCCCAGCCCCGCTGACTGCTACTACCAGCACAGACCCCGCGCCGCCGGGGCGCAAGGGGTAGCCGCAGCCAGATCCCTGGCCGGATGAGAAGCCCGACGAGGCAGGACGGATGCCGCCGCCCGCCGTCCCCGCCGGGCTAGGCGGTACCGGAGCCGGTGCCCGGGCCGCCCTCGGCGTGGCCCCCGCCCGCTGGCGGGCCGCCCTCGGCGTGGCCCCCGCCCGCTGGCGGGCCGCCCTCGGTCGGCGCCTCACCGGTGCCGGCCGTCCCTCCCGCAGCCGGACCGCCGTGCTCCTGCGCCTCACCTGAGCCGGTCGTCCCGCCCTCGGCCTCCGTGTCGTCCTCCGGAATGCCCAGCCTGGCCTTGAGCCTGGTGACCTCGCCGGAGAGCTGGCGCACCTGCTCGGCAAGGCCGGCCAGGCCCGGATTGGCCGCCTCCCACTCCCTCACGCGAGCCAATCGCTCGTCGATGAGGCGCCTCTCCCTGTCGCGAAGGTCCGCGGCGCGCTCGTAGGCCTCCGCGGCAAGTGCCATTTCCTTGTCCCTGCGAACCTCGGCAATCTGGCGGTCCAGGTCGCTGGTGTCCGGCCCGGCCCCGAGCCGGCGCTCCATCGCCAGCATGCGGGCACTAAGCGCGCTCAGGCTGGCCAGGGCCGTCTCAGCGCGCCGCAGCTTCCTCCCGCGGCGCCCGCCAGCGCGGACCATCTCGACGGGCGGCTCCTTGCCCTGGTAGCCGTGCAGCAGCTGGATGACCTGCTGGCGGACCCGGTTCAGGTCGGCGCCCAGGCGCACCAGCACCTGGGCGGCCACGCCCTCGCCCTCGCGGATCAGCCCGAGCAGGATGTGCTCGGTGCCGATGTACTTGTGGCCGAGCTGCAGCGCCTCGCGCAGCGACAGCTCCAGCACCTTCTTGGCCCGGGGGGTGAACGGGATGTGCCCGGAGGGAGCCTGCTGGCCCTGGCCGATGATCTCCTCGACCTGCTGGCGCACCGCTTCCAGGCTGATCCCCAGCGACTCCAGGGCCTTGGCGGCCACGCCCTCGCCCTCGAGGATCAGCCCGAGCAGGATGTGCTCGGTGCCGATGTAGTTGTGGCTGAGCATCCTGGCCTCTTCCTGTGCCAGGACCACAACCCGCCGCGCCCGGTCGGTAAACCTCTCGAACATTGCCCACGCTCCTCGCGGTGGCGCACGGCGTGCCGCTCGCCGGTTGGATACGACGATATGCACGGGCCGCAACTGGGCTGGTCCTTGCGCTGCCCCGGCTGGTGCTCCTTCCTGGCTCCGGCAGGCGAGGCCGCCCGGCGCTGGCGTCAGGCGGCACAATGTGAGATGAGGGGCGCATTCCAGGAGATGAACCTCGTGACCGCAAGCACCAGGCCCGCGCCGATATTCGACCCGTTCGCGCCCGGCTTCACCGACGATCCCTACCCGCAGTACGCGGCACTGCGCGAGGACGCGCCCGTCTACCAGCACCCGCTGGGTTTCTGGCTGCTCACCCGGCATGAGGACGTGTCCGCTCTGCTGCGCGCTCCGGACGTATCGGTGGAGAGCCGGAATGTGACCGGCCCGCTGCGGGACCTGGTGGAGGCCGACTACCGCGAGCAGCCACGGGGCGGGCTCTCGATGCTGGACCGGGATCCACCGGACCACACCAGGCTGCGGCGGCTGGTCTCCCGGGCATTTACCTCCCATGCGGTGCAGGCGCTGCGGCCGCGGATCGAGCATCTCGTCGACGGCATGCTGGATGAGATCGCCCGCATCCGCCATGCGGACCTGGTCCAGGCCCTTGCCTTCCCGTTGCCGTTCACCGTGATCGCCGAGCTGCTCGGCACGCCTCCGGCCGATCACCAGCGGATCCGCGAGCTGAGCGGCACCCTGGTGCGGTCACTGGAGCCGGTCAGCGATCCGGGCCTGTTCGCAGCGATCGTTGCGGCCAGGGACGAGCTTGCGGCCATCGCTGCCGAGATGATCGCCTGGAAGCGCCGCCACCCGGCCAACGACCTGCTGACCGCCCTGATCAATGCCGAGGATGACGGCGACGTGCTCGACGATCAGGAACTCATCGCGCAGACGCTGCTGCTCTACCTCGCCGGCCACGAGACAACCGTCAACCTGCTGGCCGGGGGCACGCTGGCGCTGCTGCGCAATCCGGGCCAGCTCGACGTGCTGCGGCGCGATCCCGGGCTGATCCCGAACGCCGTCGAGGAGCTGCTCCGCTACGACAGCCCGGTGCAGGTGAGCCGGAGGATCACACTGCGCCCGGTCAGCCTGCATGGGACGGTGCTGCCGGAGGGATCGTTCATCCTGCTGAGCCTCGCCTCAGCCAACCGGGACCGGCGCGCCTTCGGACCGGATGCTGACCGGGTGCGGGTCAGCAGGGAGAACGCCCGCCAGCACGTGTCCTTCGGCGGCGGGCCGCACCACTGCCTGGGCGCGTCGCTCGCCAGGCTTGAGGCGGAGGTCGCGTTCGGCCGCATGATCACCCGCCTGCCCGGCCTGGCCCTGGACGGCGAGGTCATCTGGAACGGGCGGATCAACCTGCGCGGCCCGGCCCGGCTGCCAGTGAGGGTGGCGGGGACCTCGGCCCGGGATGCCCGGTCAGCCGCGGGGTAGATCAGTCGTGTGCGGTTCAGCGACCGGGCCGATGCGGGCCGGCAGCTAGGAGAGCGGCTGGCCCGGCTGGACCTGCCCGATCCCCTCGTGCTCGGCCTGCCGCGCGGCGGGGTGGCGGTTGCGGCCGAGGTGGCCCGGGTACTCCGCTGTCCGCTCGACGTCCTGGTCGTCAGGAAGATCGGGGCGCCGGGCCAGCCCGAGTTCGCGCTCGGGGCGGTCGCGGGCGAGGACCCGCCCTGGTTCAACGTGCCAGCGCTGGAAAGGCTCGGGCTGACCACCGCGGACCTGGCGGTCGCGGCCGAGCGCCAGCGAGCCGAGGTAGCGCAGCGCGAGGCCCGCTACCGGGAGGGCCGTACGGCGCCCGAGGTCGAAGGAAAGTCAGTGATCGTGACCGACGACGGAGTCGCCACCGGGGCCACCGCCCGCGCCGCTCTCGTCCTGGTCCGGCGCAGGCACCCCGCCCGCCTGGTCCTTGCCACTCCGGTGTGTGCCGCCGCCACGGCAGCAGCCCTGCGCGAGTTCGCCGACGAGGTCGTATGCCTGAGGGTGCCCGCCGACTTCCGCGCGGTCGGGGAATGGTATGACGACTTCTCCCAGGTCTGTGACTACGACGTGACCCGGATCCTGCGGTCCGTGTGAGCCTTGCCGGGCGGGCGGACCTGGCACGGGGCGTTCGCGGGACCGCAGTGGCCTGCCCCCGCTGGCTCCCCTTGTTAGGTTCTGCCGCCGCCGGGTGTCTATCTCATCGAGAACAACCGGACTATCCCGAGCAAGGAGAGACCCAGGATGAGCATTCACCAGCAGGCGGCCATCGCTGCTGACCCGGCGCAGGTGTACGAGCTGCTAGCGGACGCCGAGGCGCTGTCGGCCCTGTCGGGGATGAGCGGCCAGGCAGGCCGGTCGGCGGGCGAGGAGTTCGCCGCCTTCGACGGCCACGTCACCGGACGGCAGATCGAGCTGGTGCCCGGCAGGCGGGTCGTGCAGGCATGGCGCTTCCCGGTGTGGGACGACGGGAGGTACTCGATCGTCCGGTTCACCCTCGAACCCGAGGACGGCGGGACTGTCCTGGTCATCGACCAGGACGGCGAGCCGGACGGACCCGATGCCCTCGGCTGTCACCGGACCTGGCACGATCACCTGGACGCCAACTGGCCGACGTTCTACCTGACCCCGCTCACCACGCACTTTCCGGCGCAGGCGGCCAGCTGAACGCACGGCGGCTGGCAGGGCAGGGCGGGCCTGAGGGCCCGCCCTGCCCTGGCCGGAGCGCGCGGAAAGGAGCGCCACGGACCATGGCCGAAGACGCGCGGGTGGACCTGGCACGCTCCGGCGACGAAACGGCCTTCGCCGAGATGGTCGCGCCGCACCGCCGGGAACTGCACCTGCACTGCTACCGGATGCTGGGCTCGTTTGACGACGCCGACGACGCTCTGCAGGAGACGCTGGTCGCGGCCTGGCGCGGGCTCGCCACGTTCCAGGCCAAAGCCTCAGTGCGCACCTGGCTGTACCGCATCGCCACCAACACCTGCCTGAACCTGATCCGCAACGCCGCACAGAGACCGCAGATGACCCAGCCGCTGCCCGCCACCGCCTCGGCACCGACCGGCTCCAGCGACGTCACCTGGCTGCAGCCCTACCCCGACAAGCTGCTCGACGACCTTCCCGACGATGACACCGGACCCGAGACGCGAGTGGAGCGGAACGAAGCGGTTTCCCTGGCGTTCGTGGCCGCGCTGCAGCTGCTTTCGCCACGCGCCCGCGCCGTGCTCATCCTGCGGGACGTGCTCGGCTTCACCGCCCGTGAGACCGGCGGCCTGCTGAGCTCCACCGAGGAGGCCGTCGCGATGACGCTGAGCCGGGCCCGCGCCACCCTGCGCGAACACGCACACTCACCCGATGCGCCCGTAGCCCCAGCCGCAACGGCCACGGACCAGAGGACGGCACGCCGCCTGGCAGCAGCCCTTACCGCGCATGACGTCGACGCGGTAGTGAGCCTGCTCACCGAGGACATCCGGATCGCGATGCCACCGCTGTCCGCGGTCTGGCACGGCCGCGAGCGCGCCGCCGAGTTCCTCACCGAAGTGGCGTTCCGGCTGGTCCCCGAGGCCCGCTTCGTCGAAACACACGCAAACAAGCAGCCCGCCCTGGCCGTTTACACCCACGATCAGGCCAGCGGCCTGTGGCGCGCCGGCGGACTTCTCGTCCTCACCCCCCGAGGGGATCAAATCGCCGGGCTCACCCGCTTCGAGTCGCACACCCTGCGGCCCTTCGGCCTGCCCCGCATCCTGCCGGACGACGACCCACCGAAATCACCCGGCCGCTGCTGACCGCACGCGGTGACCAAGCCAACACCGCCACACCGCCTGCGCCGTCACCAGTCCGACCAGCGCCCACGCCACCGCGCAGCACCTGGCCAGCGCGGTCGGCGCGAGCACTGGCCCACCGAAGCACCCCGGCGGCTATGAATTGGCCGTTCTTTTCTTCCGGACGGCAATTCGCTATTGCATCGCCTGCTGCCTATCGCTATGGTCCCCTGGGAGGCCAGGCCCGTGCGTGCCTGACTGCAATTATTCCGGAGCGATGAGGCACAAAGGAGACAACCCATGAAAACTGCTCGATTGCTGGCCCTGACCGGGTCCGCGGGGCTAGTGATATCCATAATGGCGGCGATGGCCGGGCCAGCAGGCGCGGCATCGGCGCCGCACCGGGTCCTGCTGCCCGGCTCGCTCACGCCCGCGGGCGAGCGCGCCCATCCTGCAGGAACAGCGGCGGCAGACAGCCAGGTGCGCTTCGACCTGGTGCTCAAGCTCCGCGACAGTGCCGGCGCGCGGAGGCTCGCGCAACTGGTCTCCACGCCCGGATCAGCCGAGTACCGGCACTACCTGAGCGATGCCGCATGGATAGCCAGATTCAGCCCGGCAATGTCGGATGTGGCCAGAGCGGAAAGCTGGCTGCATTCGTCTGGATTCTCCATCGTGTCCGTTCCGCGAGACCGGCTGTTCATCGCCGCTCAGGGCTCAGTGAAATCGGTAGAGCGCGCATTTGGCGTCAGGCTCGGCTATTACAAGGTAAATGGGTACAAGGTGCGGCTCGCCAGCAACGCCCTCTCCATCCCGGCATCGGTGGCGGGAGTTATCTCGGGCGTGGCCGGGGTCAACCAGTACCCGGCCACAACGGGGCTTGCGCTGGCGCGGGCAGCGGTCAGTGCCGCCAAGCCGGGCCGGGAGCCCGCGCCACCCCCCGGGTTCCGTAACCCGCAGCCGTGCTCGGCCTACTGGGGCCAGAAGATCGACACCTCAGACTCTCCGAAGCTCTACGCGCCGTACGCCCATCCGCTGCCCTACGACATCTGCGGCTACAAGCCCGCGCAGCTACGCGGCGCCTACCAGCTAGCCGGGCGGGTCGCCCGCGGCAACGACGGGTCAGGCGTGACGCTGGCGATCGTGGACGCCTACGACTCGCCGACGCTGCTCACCGACGCGCAGAAGTACTTCAGGCTCAACGACCCGGCGCACCCCCTGCTGACATCCCAGTTCACGAACCTGACCCCGGCGACCGTGGACGACCAGCAGCTATGCGACGGCAGCGGCTGGTACGACGAGCAGGCACTCGACGTGGAGGCCTCGCACGCGATGGCGCCCGGCGCGCACATCCTGTACGTCGGCGCCCAGGACTGCCTGGACACCAGCCTGCTAGCGGCCGTGAACACCGCGATCACCAGCGGCGCCTCCGTGGTCAGCGACTCCTGGGGAGACACCCTCGGTGACCTGTTCACCGACGCCGCGACCAAGACCGCATTCGACAACACGTTCCTCGTCGCCGACGCCACCGGCGTCAGCGTCCTGTTCTCCAGCGGCGACAGCGGCGACAACTTCGCCGACTTCGGGCTCACCGCGCCGAACTACCCGGCCTCCAGCCCGTACATCACCGCCGTCGGCGGGACCACCCTCGAGGTGAACGCGCGGAACGTGCGCCAGGCTGAGTACGGCTGGTCAACTGCCAAGCAGACGCTGTGCGAGTCCAAGACCACAAGCTGCGGGACTGCAACGACCCCGGCAGGCAGCCTCGCATTCCAGGCGGGCGGCGGCGGCGGCACCAGCTACTACTACGCCGAGCCGTACTATCAGGTCCCGGTCGTGCCGGCGGCGCTCGCCGACCGCAACATCGCCGTGACCGGCGCGCCTGCCCGGGTGGTCCCGGACATCTCGATGGACGCGGACGCCCAGTCCGGCATGCTGATCGGGCTCACCCAGACCTTCCCCAACGGGGTCTACTACGACCAGTTCAAGGAGGGCGGCACCAGCCTCGCCTCACCGCTGCTGGCGGGCGTGATAGCCGACACCGACCAGGCGGCCGGGACTCCGCTCGGCTTCCTGAACCCGGTCCTGTACAAGGCCTTCACCAGGCACCCGAGCGCGTTCAACGACATCGTGGCGCCAGCCAGCCCGCTGTCGGCCGCCGTGATCCGGGTCGACTACGCGAACACGGTGAACTCGGCGGACGGGTACGTGGTGAGCCTGCGGGCCATCAACTACGCCGGGCCGGAAACCTACTGCGACGCCACCGGCAACTGCGCAACCCGGCCGGTCACGCTGACGGCCACGAAGGGCTACGACAGCCTCACCGGGCTCAGCTCGGTCGGCGGGAGCTTCATCCCGGTCCTGGCCCGCTTCTGAGCGGCGGCGCGGCGGCTGCGCCGCCGCGCCGTTGCAGAAGGACCGGACGGCAGGCTGGCGGCGGCCCGGCTCGGCGGGCCGCCGCCAGCCTGCTCACTGATGGACGATGTCGACCATCCACTGCACGCCGAACCTGTCGGTGCACATGCCGAAGTCGTCGCCCCAGGCCTGCCGCTCCAGCGGCATCGTGACGGCCCCGCCGGCGGACAGCTTCTCCCAGTAGCCGCGGAGCACCTCGGCGTCATCCCCGGACAGGCTGACCGAGCAGCCCGCCATCGGCTGGTACTCCATGTCGCTGGGGACATCGGCGCCCATGATGGTGTAGCCCGCGTCGGTCTCAAGCTGGCCGTGCATGATCCGGTCGGCATCGGGCGAGCCTGGCGTGCCGAGGTCACCGAACGTGGTGAGGCTGAGCTGGCCGCCGAACACGCTGGAGTAGAACTCCAGCGCCTTTCGCGCGCTGCCGTTGAAGCTGAGGTACGGGTTCAGCCGAGAGGCCATGGCACTTTCCTCCTGAGTGGTGTTGGTGGGCCGCTGCCGAACGGGGCGGCTGCCCGGACCGGCACGGCGCGCTGCCCGGCCCCGCCGATCGCGATAGCCTCAGAGCTGACCGCGTCCGCTAGACCAGCAGTTCGGCAAAATGTCACCGGCTAAGTCTATGTTCGATCCAGTATTCGAAGCAACCCCCGAAGGAGGTCAACTGGTGGTCCCCAACCAGGTCACCACTCAGGCATCGACACGACTGCTGGACCGGGTACGCAAGCTGCTGGTCAAAGCGGAAGACGAGAGCGTCACGCCGGCCGAGGCCCAGGCGCTGACCGCCAAGGCGGCGGAACTGATGGCGAAGTACGGGATCGACAGGGCACTGCTGGCCGCCGACCGTCCGGACACCGACCATCCGGACGACCGGATAGTCGATATCCCCAACCCCTGGGCACGGGTCAAGGCGCACCTGCTGTGCGGTCTCGGCTCCGCGCTCCGCTGCCAGTGCATCCTGCTGTCCACCGCCACCGGGAGCAAGGTGCACATCTTCGGCTACGCCTCCGACATCGAGCGCACCGACATGCTCTACACCTCCGTCCTGCTGCAGATGTGGCACGGGCTGGCGGGCGCCCGGGTCCCGGAGTGGAGCCGCAGCCCCCGGGCCTGGCGCCGAAGCTGGCTGCTGGGCTTCGCGGCCGCGGTCATCTCCCGGGTGCGGGCCGCCGAGCACGCCGCGGCCGGCCAGGCGACCGGCCCAGCCGCCGCCTACGGCTCCCGGACCGCCCTCGTCCTCGCGGACCGGGCGCAGGTCATCCGCGGCAACGCGGAGAGGGCCTACCCGCTCACGCGCAAGCTCCGCATCACCTACAGCGGGAACGGCTACCGGGACGGATACGCCAAGGGCCAGCGGGCCGACCTCGGCACCGGCCGGATCTCCCCCGTCCGCGGCCGGGCGCTGACCAGCGCCGCCGGGTAAGCGCCGAGAGCCGCCGCCCTGTTCAGCAAGCCCTGCGCAGCAGCGCTATGAAGAGCGCGTCCGTGCCGTGACGGTGCGGCCAGAACTGGGCGAAGGACTCGTGCGGGGGCGGGCAGCGCAGGCCGGTAACCTCCGCCAGGCTGGCGGGCGCGTCGAGCACGCTGACGTCATCCCGCCCGGCGAGGACGTCCGCCACGACATCCCGGGTCTCGGCGGGATGCGGCGAGCAGGTGACGTACCCCGCCACTCCGCCAGGCCGGACGGAGTCAAGCGCGGCACCCAGGAGCGCGCGCTGCAGCCGGGCCATCACGGCGATGTCGTCCGGTGAGCGCCGCCAGCGCGCCTCCGGGCGCCGCCGCAGCGCGCCGAGACCCGAGCACGGAACATCGGCCAGCACGCGGTCGAAGCCGCCGGGCCGCCAGGCCGGCTCCGTCCCGTCGGCGACCACGACAGCGGCGGTGGCGCTGCCGACCACCGGGCGCAGTGCGGTGGCCAGCAGCCGGGCCCGGTGCGGCCGGACGTCAGCCGCCAGCAGGCGGGCGCCGCGGGAGGCGGCGAGCGCTGCCAGCAGCCGGGCCTTACCGCCCGGCCCGGCACACAGGTCCAGCCACCGCTCGCCGCGGCGCTCGCCGGCGCCAGCACCCGCCAGCCTGCCGCCGCCGGCCGGCGCGGTGACCGGCGCGCGCGTCAGCGCCACCACGGCAAGCTGGCTGGCCTCGTCGCACACCGCCGCCCGGTGCTCGGCCACCGCCGGAACCGCCCCGGGATCTCCATGCGGCAGATACGCGCCGAACGGCGACCACCTGGCCGGCTCAAGCCCGGCCTCCAGCAGCTCGTCGCGGTCCGCCAGGCCGGGCAGCCCGCACAGGGCCACCCGGGGCGGCAGGTTGTCGGCGGCCAGCAGCGCCTGCGTCTGCTCCGTCCGGGTGGCCGGGTTCTCGCCCAGCGCTGCCGCGAGCGCCTCCACGATCCAGGCCGGATGGCTGTAGCGGACGGCCAGGTGCCCCACGGGGTCGGCCGCCGCCTCGGGGGCGGCGATCTCAAGCCAGGCGGCCATGTCGTGGGTCGCGACCCGGCGCAGGACCGCGTTCACGAACCCGGCGGGACGCCCCCCTGCGACCTGCCGGACAAGGTCCACCGAGGTCGCCACCGCCGCATGAGCACCGATCCTGGTCGCGAGTAGCTGATGAGCGCCGAGCCGCAGCACGTCTCGCACCACGGGATCGATCCTGTCCAGGCCACGGTCGCTGCAGAGGGCCAGGATGGCGTCGTAGCTGCCCTCGCCGCGCAGCGTGCCATAGGCAAGCTCGGTCGCGAGCGCGGCGTCGCGCCCGGTCACGCCCCGCGTCGCGAGCATGCGCGGGAGCAGCAGGTTCGCGTACGCGTCGCGATCGGCCACGGCGCGCAGCACGTCGAATGCGGCGAGCCTGGCCGGGTCGGCCGCCGCGGGGGGACGGCGGCGAGCAGGCGGGCGGCCGGCCGGGGCGGTCATGGTCACGCCAGCACTGCCGGGCGGCCGTCAAGGCGCAGCCCGCGGGCCCAGTCCGGCGCGGGCATCGCCCGCTTGCCCTCCGGCCGCACCAGGCCAAGCCGGACCGGCCAGGTTGCGGTCCCGACGAAGACGCCATCCCGGGTAACCGACATCTCGCCGGGCGACAGCAGGGCCAGTCCGGAGGCCCGGTCGGCCGCCCGATCGGGCGGGCCCAGCGGCCCGAGCTTTATCCGCGTCCCGTCCAGCATGGTCCACGCGCCCGGCGCCGGCGTGCAGGCCCGGATCCGCCGGTCCACCGCCACGGCGGGCTCGTCCCAGCGGACCCTGGCGTCCTCGGCGGTCAGCTTCGGGGCGAGGCTCACCGGCCCGGGCGGCTGCGCCCGCGCGACGACCTCGCCGGCCTCGATACCGTCCAGCGTCGCGACGAGCAGGGCGGCTCCGCAGACCGCGAGCCGGGCGAGCAGGTCGCCCGCCGTGTCCGTTGGCCCGATCTTCTCGGTGACGACGCCGAATACCGGCCCCGCGTCCAGTTCCCTGACGATCCGGAAGGTGCTCGCCCCGGTGACCTCGTCGCCGTGCAGGATCGCGTGCTGCACCGGGGCGGCGCCGCGCCAGGCGGGCAGCAGCGAGAAGTGCAGGTTGACCCAGCCGTGCGGCGGGATGTCCAGGGCCTCCTGCGGGATCAGCGCACCGTAGGCGGTCACCGCGCAGCAGTCCGGGGCGAGCTCGCGCAGCCGGCCGAGGAAGGCCGGGTCGCGGAGCCGGGCTGGCTGGAGCACCTCGATCCCCTCGCTGCGGGCACGCGCGGCCACCGGGCTCTGCGTGACCCGGCGCCCGCGCCCGGCCGGCGCGTCGGGCCGGGTGATGACGGCAGCCACCTCGTGGCGCGAGCGCAGCAGCGCTTCCAGCGAGGCGACGGCTGCCTGTGGCGTGCCCGCGAACACCAGCCGCATGGCGTCAGTAGGCCCGCCCGTGCATCGGATGCGGCGACACCTTGACCTGCGGCACCGGCTGCCCGAACCACTCGGCCGCGCGGATCTCCTTCATCGCGAGCTTGCGCTGCGCAGGATCGAGGCGATCAATGAACAGAACGCCATCCAGGTGGTCGGTCTCATGCTGGAAGCATCGCGCCAGCTGGCCGCTGACCCGGTAGCTGACCGGCTCACCGTACATGTCGAAGCCGGTGGCGACGACCTCGTGTGCCCGGGGGGTGGGGAAGGCAAGCCCAGGAAACGACAGGCACCCCTCGTCATCCGTTTCGTACTCTTCTGACAGTGTCAGTACCGGATTGATAAGGTGCCCGGCCCGGTCATCCACGTGGTAGGTGAAGACCCGCAGGCCCACGCCGATCTGCGGGGCGGCCAGGCCCACCCCGGGCGCGTCCTCCATGGTGTCGGTGAGGTCGGCGACCAGCCGCCGCAGCTCGGCGTCGAAGTCGCGCACCGGCTCGGCCGGAGTGCGCAGCACCGGGTCGCCGAACAGGCGTATCGGCTTGACGCTCACCAGTTCCTCCAGGGTCAGCTCGGATCGCCGGATAAGTCTATGAGCGATGCCACGGCGTGCTGGCAGCCGGCGAGGCGGCCTTGAACGCGGCCTTCCGCGCAGCGCGGGCCACCGCCGGATCGGGGTGGTACTCGCTGAGCGCGGTGAGCAGCCCGGTAACTCCGGGATGGCGAACCTCCCAGAGCCCGGCGACGATCTCCGCCTGCTCGGCTGCCGGGATCTCGGGCAGCAGCTCGGCGACCACGTCCCTGGGATCGGCCTCCTCCAGCAGCCCGGCGCCGAGGTCCACCAGCAGCCAGGTCCGGTCCTCGGGCCTGACCTCGACATCCTCGCCGTGCTCATGGAGCCAGACCGCGGCGTGAGCCCGCAGCACCGGCTCGGCCAGGGCCACCCGGACCTCCGGTGCCGCGCCTGCTCCGATCCGGTCCAGCACCGCGAAGGCGGCACCGCGCAGGCCCGGGGTGCCGTGCCGCGCGGCGGCGACCAGCTCGGCCGCGGCCTCCGCGGGCGACCGCCCGGCCAGCCAGGCGGCGATCTCCGCCTCGCCGTCCTCCGCGTCGCAGCTCGCCAGCGTCCGGAGCAGGCTCATCGCGCCGCCGGCGGCGCCGTCGCCGAGCACCGGGACGTGCCAGCCCTGGGCACGCAGCCTGCGGTGGATGCCCCAGGTACCGAGCGGTGAGAGGGCAACCGTGAGAGCGCCGCCAGGTTCCTCCGTGCCTAGCTCCACCACGCCGAGGTCGGCCAGCGTCTCCAGCGCCCTGGACACTTCCGCGGTGTAGTCGTCGCCCGGTCCGCGGCGGCCCAGCAGGGCCCCCGCCGCGGCGGCGTAGGCGTCGAACAGGCCGTCCATCCGCAACGGCCCGGCCACCGTGTACAGCGCGGTCGCCAGCCCGTCCAGGTCGTCCGCGCGCAGGATCTCCTCCAGCGCCCGGTCCCAGGCGGCCAGGACCGCCTCGGCGCTGGCGTTGGCGAGCGGATCGTCCGGGCCCGCTGAGTGGTCCGGCTGGGCTGGGCCATCGCCGCGGGCGGGCTCATCCGGGCGGGCAGGGCCGGCTGCGCCGGCCGCATGCTCCAGCATCCCGGTCGCCTCGGCTACCCGCCAGGCGGTCTGCGCCTCCTCGATCGTCAGGTCAAGCTCTGCCGCGGCCCGCGCGCAGTCCGGCACGGCCGCGCCGGGCGCGCCGGGCGCGCTGCCCTGGTTCGGCGTTTCGCCGACAGCGCCGGCCCAGCGGGCCAGGTCCCGGGCCGCGCGCAGCAGCGGAACCACGCGGGCGGCCGCGGCAAGCTCCTCCCGCGCTGCGAGACGGACCGCCGGAAGCCGCCGGACCAGCTTGCCCTGCGGCCTGCTGTTCCCGGCTGCGCGCCCGTCGCTCGGCTGCCGTCGTGAGGTAGCCACCCCAGCACCTTACGGCCTCCGGGGGAATACTCCGAGTCATCCGGCCGCGCTGGTCACCCGGCAGACAGCCGGCGGTCAGATCAGCTCTGCCGGGTCAAGTTCCAGCCGGACGGTCTCGGCGGCCTTGCGGGCGGTGCGCTGGCCAAGCGCAGCCCGCAGTGCCGCGGCGAGCGCCGTCCCCTCACCGCGGTGCGCCCGGATCAGGGCCCTGACCTGCTCATCTCGCGAATCCCCAGGCACTGCGGCAGCACCCGCAAGGTCAGCAGGCACCGGGCCGATGATCTCCGAGCCCTGCGGGAGGCTGGCCGTGCGCAGGATGCCGGTCACCGCGGCGGCCGGCCCGGTCACCGCCGCCATCCGCACCGCCGGCGGGAAGCGCAACTCGGCGCGCTCGGCAAGCTCCCGGTCGGCGAACGTAGCCGGATCCCAGCGGACCAGTGCCTGCACGACCGGGAGCGCTTCATCGGCTACCACGACGACCCTGCCGCCGTCGGCGGCCGGACGAACCAGCGCGGCCGCGTTCATCCACCTGCGCAGCGTCTCCTCCGCCGCGCGCAGGCTCGGCCTGCCCAGCAGCGCCCAGGCATCCATCAGGATCGCGGCGGCGTAGCCGCCGTCCGCGCGCGGCTCCGCGCCCGGCGTGGCCACGATGACGGCCGGGCGGTCGGACACGGCCGGGATCACCCGGTCCCGGCCGGAACTGCGCACGGGTACGGAGGGGAACGCCCGCCCCAGTTCCTCGGCGGTCCGGGTGGCACCGGTCACCAGCGCGCGCAGCCCCTGATGGCCGCACCGGGCGCAGGCCGCCGCGGCCGGGGCGGCGCACCAGCCGCAGGCAGCCGCCTCCGCCGCCGCTGCCAGCACCAGCGGTCCGCCGCAGGCCTGGCACCGGGCCGGAGCCCGGCACCTCCCGCACGCCACAGCAGGCACGTAGCCGCTGCGCGGCACCTGGAAGAGCACGGGACCGGATGCCAGCGCCGCGCGGGCGGTCCGCAGGGCAAGTCCCGGCAGCCTGGCCGACCTGGCTGCCTGGTCGCGGGCCAGCTCGGCCTCCGCTCGCGCGGGCAGCACCGCCGGGGCACAGGACCGGACGGTGGCCCGGGCAGCGGCCAGCGGCCGTGCCCAGCCACGGGCGATTAGCTGGGCCGCCTCAGCGGTCCGGGCGTAACCGCCGATCAGGGCTGCCGCGCCGCAGCGGTGGGCGCGGAGCGTCAGAACCTGCCTGGCGTGCGGGTACGGTGCGCGGGGCTCGGCGTGCAGGTCGTCCCCCTCGTCCCAGAGCACCACCAGGCCGAGCCGGGCGACCGGGGCGAACATGGCGGAGCGGGTGCCGGCCACCACGCGGACGTTCCCCCTGGAGACAGCCAGCCAGCGGCGGTAGCGCTCGGCGGGCCCGAGGCCCGCGGCGAGGCAGACATGGCGCCCGGGGCCCAGCGCGTCCAGCAGCGCCTTGTCAGCCATGCCAAGGTCCCTGGCATCGGGCACCACGATGACCACGCCCCGGCCGGTTGCGGCGGCGGCGGCCGCCGCGGTGGCGATCTCGGCCGCCCAGTGCGGCCCGGGCAGGGCCGACCAGACCGCCCGCGGGCTGCGGCCCGCCGCCAGCGCGGCGAGGAACGACGGGCCGTCCGGGTAGCGTGACCAGGATCCCGGCTCCGGGGGCTGCGGGACGACGCCCTCGTCCGGCCGCGCGCCGGCCACCTGCCCGGCGCCGGCAGCCGCGTCCGCGCCGGCGCCCGCCGCTGCCTCGGCCTCCACGGCGGCATGCCGCGGCGGGATGGCCAGCCGCAGCACGTCGGCGAGCGTGCCGCCGTACCTGTCGGCTATCGCCCGCGCCAGGCCGGCGATCTCCGGCGTCAGCACCGGCTCGGCCGATATGACCCGCTCCAGGTAGGCAAGCCTGCCGTCATGCTCGCTCGCCTCGGCGCGCTCCAGCAGGAACCCGTTGACCAGCCTGCCGGCGAACCGTACCCGCACCCGGCAGCCGGGAACGGCCGCCTGCGCGTACCGTTCCGGCACCAGGTAGTCGAAGAGCCGGTCCAGATGCGGCAGCGAGATATCCACGGCAACCCGGGCGACCGGCAGCCGCGCGGCGGCACGCCGCTGGGCGCGCGTCGGGGCCCGGGCACTCACAGTGCCGTCTTACCAGAACGCTGCTGGCTACAGCCCCGCTGCCGAGCGGAGGGCGTCCACCCGGTCGGTTCGCTCCCAGGAGAAGTCCGGCTCCTCGCGGCCGAAATGCCCGTACGCCGCGGTCTGGGCGTAGATCGGGCGCAGCAGGTCCAGGTCCCTGATGATCGCCGCCGGCCTCAGGTCGAAGACCGCGAGGACGGCCTCCTGGATCCGCTCCACCGGGATCTGCTCGGTGCCGAAGCACTCGACGAAGACGCCGACCGGCTTGGCCTTGCCTATCGCGTAGGCGACCTGGGTCTCGCACCTGTCCGCGAGCCCGGCGGCGACCACGTTCTTAGCCACCCAGCGCATCGCGTAAGCCGCGCTGCGGTCGACCTTGGACGGATCCTTGCCCGAGAAGGCGCCACCGCCGTGACGGGCCATGCCGCCGTAGGTATCAATGATGATCTTCCGGCCGGTCAGGCCGGCGTCACCCATCGGTCCGCCGACCTCGAACCGCCCGGTCGGGTTGACCAGCAGGCGGAAGCCGGAGGTATCAAGCTCCAGGTTCTTCAGCACCGGCTCCACCACGTACTCGCGGACATCCGGCGCGAGCAGTTCCTTCAGGTCGATCGCGCTGGCATGCTGAGTGGACACGACCACGGTGTCCAGCCGCACCGGCCGGTCCTCCGCGTACTCGATGGTGACCTGCGTCTTGCCGTCCGGACGGATGTAGGGGACGTCCCCGCTGCGGCGCACCTCTGCCAGCCGCCTGGCCATCCGGTGAGCGAGCATGATCGGCAGCGGCATCAGCTCAGGGGTCTCGCGGCAGGCGTAGCCGAACATGAGGCCCTGGTCGCCCGCGCCCTGGCGGTCAAGGTCGTCGGTGCCCTCGCCCTCGCGGTACTCGTACGCTTCGCGGACGCCCACCGCGATGTCGGGCGACTGCGATCCGATCGACACCGAGACGCCGCAGGATGCGCCGTCATAACCCTTGGCGGACGAGTCGTACCCGATCTCGAGGATCTTCTCGCGGATGATTCCCGGTATGTCGACGTAGGTTTCCGTGGTGACCTCGCCGGCCACATGGACCTGACCCGTCGTGATCAGCGTTTCGACCGCCACGCGGCTCTGCGGGTCCCCCTTGATCATCGCATCGAGAATCGAGTCGCTGATCTGATCGGCCATCTTGTCCGGATGACCCTCAGTGACCGATTCGGACGTGAAGAGGCGACGGGCCACCTGACTCCCATTCCCGCGGCCAGCCAGCCGCGGCCAGCGATTCCCGCGGTCAGCCAGACGCCATCAGCACCGGTGTCTCGCCGCAGTGTAACCGGACGCGCCCCCCGGGGGCGTGCTCGCGGGTTCAGCTGGGCTGACCCGGCAGCCGTGCGACAACCAGGTCCCAGATCACGTCGGCCAGCACCTCCTTGGGACCGCGGGGCACCTTGGTCCTGATACCGTCGGCGGCGAGCACGATCGCCTCGTTGTCACTGCTGCCGAAGGCCAGGCCATTGCCCACCGGATTGACAACCAGCAGGTCGCAGCCCTTGACGGCGAGCTTCGCCTGACCTGCTTCCAGCAGGTCACCTGTCTCCGCGGCGAAGCCGACGACCACCTGGCCGGGACGTCGCCTGCTAACCGACAGCTCGCGGAGAATGTCGGGATTCTCGGTCAGCCGCAGCGGCTCCGGCGGCCCGGCAGCCTTCTTCAGCTTGACGTCGCTGCGGGCAGCGGGCCGGTAGTCGGCTACTGCCGCGGCCATCACGACGGCATCCGCCGTGGCCGCGGCGGACAGCATCGCCTCGCGCATCTCGCGGGCCGAGGTCACCCGGACCACGCTGGCCCCGGCCGGGTCGGGAAGCGACACGTTCGCCGACACGAGAGTCACCGTTGCGCCGCGCGCCGCCGCAGTCACGGCCAGCGCGTAGCCCTGCCGCCCCGAGGACCAGTTGCCCAGGAAGCGCACCGGGTCGAGTTCCTCGCGCGTCCCGCCGGCCGATACCGCGACCGCCCGGCCCGCCAGGTCCGGGGCCAGCCCGCCGGCCCCGCGGGCGAGCACGCGCAGCGCCGACCGGTAGAGCTCAGCGGGCTCGGGCAGCCGTCCCGGACCGCTGTCAGCGCCGGTAAGCCGGCCGGAGGCCGGCTCGAGCACTATCGCCCCGCGCCGGCGCAGCGCGGTCACGTTCGCCTGAGTAGCCGGGTGCTGCCACATCTCGGTGTGCATCTCGGGAGCGAACACGATCGGGCAGCGAGCCGTCAGCAGTATGGAGCTGAGCAGATCGTCGGCCATGCCTGCGGTCGCGCGGGCCAGCAGGTCGGCCGTTGCAGGGGCGACGAACACCAGGTCCGCGGACTGGCCGAGCCGCACGTGCGGAACCTCATGCGCGCCGGCCCAGACACTGGTGGCCACCTCGTGGCCGGAGAGGGCGGCCCAGGTTGCCTCGCCGACGAAGCGCAGCGAGTCCGGCGTCGGGACCACGCGGACATCGTGGCCGGACTCGGTCAGCATCCGGAGCAGGAAGCAGACCTTGTAGGCGGCGATGCCCGCGCCCACCCCCAGGATGACGCGCATCCGGCTGTCCGCCTATCCCGCGCCCGCCAGTCCGGCCGCCTGGCCCGCGTCGCTGGTCAGGACTCGGCCGGCTCGGCTGTCACCAGCCGCTCGCTGATCTCGCGCAGAGCGATGGACAGCGGCTTCTCCTGCGGCCTGGTCTCAACGAGCGGGCCGACGTACTCCAGCAGGCCCTCGCCGAGCTGGGCGTAGTAGGCATTGATCTGCCGGGCGCGCTTGGACGCCATGATGACGAGCTCGTACTTGCTGTCCACGACATCGAGCAGATCATCGATCGGCGGATTGATGATCCCCTCTGTTGCCGGAGTCCCTGCCACGTTGTGCCTTCCCTGCCTGGGTATCCGCTGCGACCGAGCGCCAGGGCATGCTGAACCCCGCCGGGGACTTCTAAAGTCCAGCCGGAGCTGTCACCAAGGGTACCAGCTGCCGGCACACCTCCTCGACGGACGTGTTAACGAGCGTTATGTCGAACTCGGGCTCGGCTGCCAGCTCGACCCTCGCGGCCTCGAGCCTGCTGGTGATGACCTCCGGCGGCTCGGTACGGCGGCCGGTGAGCCTGCGCACCAGCTCGTCCCAGGACGGCGGGGCCAGGAAGATCAGGAGCGCACCCGGTACGGCTGCCCGTACCTGGCGGGCGCCCGCTAGGTCGATCTCCAGCAGCGAGGGAATGCCCGACCGCAGTTTCGCCTCCAGCGGCGCCCTGGGCGTTCCGTATCTGTTGCCGGAGAATGCCGCCCATTCCAGCAGCTCGCCATTGGCTACCATCCGGTCGAAACGAGAATCTGTCACGAAATGGTATTCGCGCCCATCGACTTCGCCTCGACGGGGCGGACGGGTCGTGACTGACACTGAAAGCCATATATCAGGACAGACCCGGGCGAGCTGCTTCACCACGGTGCTCTTGCCGACACCCGATGGGCCGGACAGCACGGTGAGGCGTGCTCCTGGGCGGCCGGGGAGGATGGTACCTGCATCGCCGCCAGGGGCTGCCGCCGCGGAAATACCAGGCCGTGCGCTGGCTGCCCCGGGCGGGACTGCCGCGGACGGGACCGGCCCGGGCTCGGCGACCGGCCCCGGCGAGGCTCCCGCGGACGGGACCGGCCCGGCCGGGGCTCCCGCGGACGGGACCGGCCCGGGCTCGGCGACCGGCCCCGGCGGGACTGCTCCGGGCGGGACTGCTCCGGGCGGGACTGCTCCGGGCGGGACTGCTCCGGGCGCGGGTGCACCGCCAGTCGCACTGCCCTGGCCGCCGGAGGGCGGGCCAGCCTTCTGACCCGGCCTACCGCCCCTGCGCCCGGAGTCTCGTCCCAGAGTCAGGCCTCGCTGCCGATCTTGAACTCGTTCTCGAGCTTGGTCCGCTGGTTGGCGCCCAGGCCTCGCACTCGTCGCGACTCTGCGATGTCAAGGCGCTCCATGATCTGCCGAGCACGGACCTTACCGACGCCAGGCATGGACTCCAGCAGCGCCGACACCTTCATCTTCCCGACGACCTCATCGGTCTGGCCCTCCTTGAGGACCTGGGACAGCGTGGTCGACCCGTGCTTCAGCCTGTCCTTGATTTCTGCGCGCTCCTTACGGGCCTTGGCGGCCTTCTCCAGTGCCGCGGCGCGCTGTTCGGGGGTAAGCGGTGGAAGAGCCACTCGTGGTCACCTCGGGTTTCGTATCGAAAAACTCGCTTCGCGAGGGGAAACTAGCGAGTTCAGCCCGCCATGGCAACGCAAACTCCCGTTTGTGATGACACAAACTCGCCAATAACACGCTTCGAGTACAGCTCGACACTCATCGTAATCGAACATGATATCCCTGCGTCATCGCGAGGCCACCGTGAGCCCCGATGACCGGGCCCCTGGATGCGCTCCCGGAGCGCATCGCCCATGCTCCCGGAGCGCATCGCTCACGCTCCCGGAGCGCATATGCCCGCGCTGTCCGGAGCGCATTTGGCCGTCCTGTCCGGAGCGCATCGCCCAAGTGCTCCCGGAGCGCTGCCCGGCGTGACTCCCGCCCGCCTGCGCGGGCCTCAGGAAATCAGCGGGTACGTGCCGGGGCCCTCCTCAATGAGGCGGCGATTGCTGCTGCTGCGGCCCCAGGGTCTGGCGAGCTGGTAATCGGACGGCCGATGACGAGCAGGTCAGCTCCGGCGGCGAGGGCTTGCTCGGGCGTCGCTACCCGGGCCTGATCCTGCATGTCCGCCCCGGCCGGCCGGACTCCTGGCGTAATCAGGGCGATATCCGGGCCCACCTCCGACCGCAGGCTGGCGACCTCCCATGGCGAGCAGACCAGGCCGGCCGCGCCCGCTTCCACGGCAAGTACCCCCAGGCGGCGCACGGCGTCGCTGGCTGTGCCCTCGATTCCGAGCCCGGCTAGGTCGGCGTCCCCGAGAGAGGTCAGGACCGTGACCCCGATGATCCTCGTCCCGGGCGCCGCCTCCGCGGCCGCCCGGACCATGGCCGGGCCGCCGGCCGCGTGCACGGTGAGCATGTCGGGCCGCAGCCGGGTCACCGCGCGGGCGGCGCCGGCCACCGTGGCAGGTATGTCATGCAGCTTGAGGTCGAGGAACACCTGGACGCTGCTGGCTCCGCGAATCGAGGCAACCGAGTCCGGCCCGTACCGCAGGTACAGTCCGAGCCCGATCTTCACGGTGCTCACGTGCGGCGTTACCAGATGCGCCCAGCGAGCCGCCGTCTCGATGTCCGGCGCGTCCAGAGCCACCGCGATCGGCGCGGGATATGCCACTGTTCTCCTTCCGCCGCGCTCCAGCTCGCTAGAGCGCTTGTCCGGGGACGGTGCGCATGAGCCCCGCAGCGCCGTGCTCGTGCGCGATGCCGATCACGTCGGCGACCCGGCCAATGCCTCGCCGGGTAAGCTCCTCCTCCAGCTCCCGGGCGATCCGCAGGCATGCCGATGGATCATGGAACAGCGCGGTGCCCACGCTCACCATCGTGGCACCGGCCAGCATCAGCTCGAGCGCGTCCCGCCCGGTCAGCACGCCGCCCATGCCGATGATGGGGATCTCTGGCAGGGCCTCGCGGACCTGCCAGATGCACCGGACCGCGATCGGCCGGATGGCAGGCCCGGACAGGCCTCCGGTGAGCCCGGCAAGGACCGGCCTCATCGCCACCGTGTCGATGGCCATTCCCAGCAGCGTGTTGATGAGCGAGAGGCCGTCCGCGCCGGCAGCCACGCAGGACCGCGCTATCTGTGCGATGTCGGTCACGTCGGGTGAGAGCTTGGCGAACACGGGCAGGTCCGGCCGGGTTACCTGACGGACAGCCGAGACGACCGATGCCGCTGCCCCGGGATCGCAGGCGAAGACCTGGCCCCGGTCTTCCACGTTCGGGCAGGAGATGTTGACCTCGATCGCGCTGACCCCGGCGGCGTCGGACAGCCTGCCAGCCAGATCGGCGTACTCCTGGACGGTGTGACCCGCGATCGAGACAACCGTGCGGGCGCCCCGGGACAGCAGCCACGGCAGGTCGCGCTTCAGGAAGGCATCAATCCCGGGTCCCTGCAGCCCGATGGAGTTGAGCATCCCGCTCGGGGTTTCCGCCATCCGCGGGGTGGGGCGGCCGGCGCGCGGCGCGAGCATCACCGACTTGGTGACCACCGCGCCGATCCGCGAGACGTCGTTGAACTGCGCGAGCTCGCGCCCCGCCGCGGCGCAGCCGGACGCTGTCAGGATCGGGTTCGGCAGCTCAGCCTGGCCGAGGCGGATGCGCAGATCAGCTGGCACGGCTCGGCTTCCCGGGAGAGGAAGCGCCGCCGGCGCGGGGCTCCGCTCGGTCCGTCAGGCCTGACCGGCCTGCCCTGCCTGCCCGGCTCGTCCGGTCCGCGGGCTGAGCCGGGCGCACTGCGGGCCGGCCCGCAGCTGAGGAGGCCCGCCCTTCACCGGGGGTGGCACCGCGCCGGACCGAGCCCGCGATCCCCGGCCCGGCCTGCCGCGCAAGGCCGTCCGGCGGGCGCGCCACGGCCCGCTCCCAGCCGGGCGCGCCGACGGCGTCGAAGGGGATCGTGCCGATGTCGTCCCAGCGAACCTGCTCGCCGCGGAAGACCGGACCGTCAACGCATGACCTGACCATCCGTGTGACGCCGTCATTGCCGGTTACCGGCAGCACGCAGGTCATGCATACGCCGACGCCGCAGGCCATGGCCTCCTCCACGGCCACCTGGACCGGGATGTCATAACGCCGGGCCATCACCGACACCTGGCGCAGCATCGGCATCGGCCCGCACGCGTAGATCACGTCGGTGCGCATCTCATGAATGACCTGGCCCAGCAGGTCAGTCACCAGGCCCCTGGCGCCCAGCGAGCCGTCCTCAGTCGTGATCGTGGCGCTCCGGCCGGTCCGGCGCGCGGTCAGCGCGCCGAAGACCCTGTCGCTGCTGGCCGCGCCGAGCAGGAAGTCGACCTCGCAGCGCCGCTCGCGCAGCCGTGACGCCAGCGAGAACAGCGGCGCGCCGCCGTAGCCGCCCCCGACCAGCAGGCAGCTCACCGGGTCACGCGGCAGCGGGAACGGCCTGCCCAGCGGACCGACCACGTCGACGACATCACGAGCACGGCGCTCGGCCAGCCATCGCGTCCCCGGGCCGTGCACCGCGAAGATGAACTCGATCGCCCCGCCATGGTCGGGCCGCACGTCATGGATGGAGAAGGCGCGCCGCAGCAGCATCGCGGTATCCGGTCCGCCGACCGCCAGGGCGACGAACTGCCCGGGCCGGAACCGGGCCGCCACAGCGGGGGCGACGACCGTCATGGCGTAGTACGCATCAACCCGGCGGACGGTCAGCACGGTGCCCCGCAACTGCACCGGGCCGGCCTCGGAGCCGGCCTCATCGGTCCTCATGACATCGCCTCCGCGCCGCCGTCCCGCCGCTCAGCATGGCATCCGCCTCCGACATGGCGCCTGGCGGAGCCGCCCCGGCCTGCTCGCGGACGGCCCGCGACCGCCGCTGCCCGGGCGGCTCGCCGCGCAGCCGTGCCGCGTGCTCCTGCAGCGATCGCACTCCCACCTCGTCCGCCTTGATCGCCTCGATTCCCTGCACCGCCGCAGCCAGCCCGGCCGTCGTGGTGACGCAGGGAATGCCGCGCCTGACCGCGGCAGTCCTGATCTCATAACCGTCCAGCCGCGGCCCGGACGACTGGCCCGGGCTGCCGAACGGCGTATTCACGATCAGGTCCACCTGGCCGTCCAGGATCCGCTCCACGATGGTCGGCTCACCGTCAGGGCCAGGCCCGTCGCTGTGCTTACGCACGATCGTGGCACGGACACCGTTCCTGCGCAGGACCTCCCCGGTCCCCCTGGTGGCCCAGATCTCGAAGCCAAGATCAGCAAGCCGCTTGACCGGGAACACCATGGACCGCTTGTCCTTGCTGGCAACCGAGACGAAGACGCGCCCGCGCGACGGGAGAGCACCCCCGTAGGCCGCCGCCTGCGACTTGGCGTAGGCGGTGCCGAACTGCTCGTCGATCCCCATCACCTCGCCGGTCGAGCGCATCTCCGGGCCGAGCACCGTGTCGACGCCCTGTCCGCTGGCATCGCGGAACCTGCCGAACGGCAGCACGGCTTCCTTGACCGCGATCGGCGCGTCCAGCGGCAGCGTGCCGCCATCGCCCGCGTCCGGCAGCATTCCCTCGGCCCGGAGCTGGGCGACCGTCGCGCCGAGCATGATCCGTGCCGCTGCCTTGGCCAGCGGAACGGCCGTCGCCTTGGAGACGAACGGGACGGTACGCGACGCGCGCGGGTTCGCCTCCAGCACGTACAGCGTGCCGGAGGCCAGCGCGTACTGGACGTTCAGCAGGCCCCGGACGCCCACGCCGCGGGCGATGGCCTCCGTCGCGGCCCGGACGTCGGCGATGACATCAGGCCCGAGGGTGATGGGCGGCAGCGCGCAGGCGGAGTCGCCGGAGTGAATCCCGGCCTCCTCGATGTGCTCCATTACGCCGCCCAGGTACAGTTCGGAGCCGTCGAACAGGGCGTCCACGTCGATCTCGACCGCGTCGTCGAGGAAGGAGTCGATCAGCACCGGGTGCTCCGGGCTAGCCTGAGTGGCCCGGCCGACGAACGCCTCGAGCGCGGCGTCGTCGTAGACGATCTCCATGCCGCGGCCGCCCAGCACGTAGGAGGGGCGCACCAGTACCGGATAGCCGATCTCGGCCGCGACCGCACGGGCCTGTGCCACCGACACCGCCGTCCCGTGCCGGGGAGCGGGCAGTCCCGCGGTGGCCAGCATGCGGCCGAACTCGCCGCGATCCTCGGCCAGGTTGATCGCCTCTGGCGAGGTTCCGACCACCGGGACGCCCGCCCGGGCAAGCTCGGCGGCCAGGCCCAGCGGGGTCTGCCCGCCTAGCTGAACGATGACGCCGGCCACCGGGCCGCTGGCCTGCTCGGCATGAACCACCTCCAGGACGTCCTCGCAGGTCAGCGGCTCGAAGTAAAGGCGGCCGGAGGTGTCGTAATCGGTCGATACGGTTTCGGGGTTGCAGTTGACCATGACGGTCTCGTAGCCCGCCTCCGAGAGCGCGAAGGAGGCATGAACGCAGGCGTAGTCGAACTCGATGCCCTGGCCGATCCGGTTCGGGCCGCTGCCGAGGATGATCACCTTGGGCGTGGTCCCCTCGGGGACCTCGGTGTGGACGTCATAGCTTGAGTACAGGTACGGCGTCCGGGCGGCGAACTCGCCGGCGCAGGTGTCGACGACGTGGTAGACGGGCCGGATGCCGAGCGCGTGACGGGCGGACCGGATACGTGCCTCGGTGCTGCCGAGGATCTCGGCGATCTGAGCGTCCGAGAGCCCGGCTGACTTCGCCGCTAGCAGGTCGGCCGCGCCCGGTTCTGCGGACTGGGCACCCCGCCCGGCCCCGCCGGGCAGCCTGCCCGCTTCCCCTGCGGGGGCGGCAGGCGAGGCCGGTACCGGATCCGCTGGCTGGCCACCCGCCAGCGGCGCCGGCCGGCCACGCTGAATGCGTTCTGCAAGATCTTGAACGCTCTTCATCTGGTCGATGAACCAGGGATCGATGCCTGTCACAGCGGCTAGCTCGGCCACGGTCGCGCCCGCCCTGAGGGCCTGATGCATGGTGGCAAGGCGCCCGTCGTGCGGGCTGGCGCAGCGCTCCAGCAGCCGGGCCTTGTCTCCTGGCGGCTCCCGCCAGGAGAACGCGGCGCCCGGCCGCTCCAGCGATCGCAGCGCCTTGCCCAGCGCCTCGGGGAAGGACCGCCCGATGGCCATCGCCTCGCCGACCGACTTCATGTGCGTGGTCAGCGCCGGGTCGGCGCCCGGGAACTTCTCGAACGCGAACCTCGGCACCTTCACCACGACGTAGTCCAGGGCAGGCTCGAAGCTGGCCGGGGTCACGCCCGTGATGTCGTTGCGGATCTCGTCGAGGGTGTAGCCGATGGCCAGCCGCGCCGCGATCTTCGCGATCGGAAAGCCGGTCGCCTTCGATGCCAGCGCGCTGGACCGGGATACCCGGGGGTTCATCTCGATGACGACCATCCGGCCGGTCTGCGGTTGAACCGCGAACTGGATGTTGCACCCCCCGGTCTCCACGCCGACCGCGCGCGTGGTCGCGATCGCGACATCGCGCATGTGCTGGTACTCCCGGTCGGTCAGGGTCATCGCCGGGGCCACCGTGACCGAGTCACCGGTGTGCACGCCCATCGGGTCAATGTTCTCGATCGAGCAGACGATGACCACGTTGTCGTGCCGGTCGCGCATGAGCTCGAGCTCGAACTCCTTCCAGCCCAGCACCGACTCCTCGACCAGCACCTCGGTAACGGGGCTGGCGTCCAGCCCGGCGGCTGCCATCCGGTCAAGCTCGGCCGCGCTCCGCGCGATCCCGGAGCCGGACCCGCCGAGCGTGAACGAGGGACGGAGCACGACCGGATAGCCGAACTGCGAGGCGGCCTGCCTGCACTCGGCCAGGGTGTGGCAGATCTGGCTGCGCGGCACCTCCGCGCCGATGCCGGTGACGATCTCCTTGAACCGCTGCCGGTCCTCCCCTGCGCGGATCGTCGCGATGTCGGCGCCGATCAGTTCCACCTGGTGACGCTTCAGGACACCCGATTCGTGCAGCGCCACGGCCGCGTTCAGGGCCGTCTGGCCGCCGAGCGTCGGCAGGACGGCATCCGGCCGCTCTTTCGCGATGACCTTCTCCAGGACGTCCGGCGTTATCGGCTCGACGTAGGTCGCATCGGCGAACTCGGGGTCGGTCATGATCGTCGCCGGATTGGAGTTGACGAGGCTGACCCTGATTCCCTCCTGCCTGAGAACCCGGCATGCCTGGGTACCCGAGTAGTCGAACTCGCAGGCCTGGCCGATGACGATCGGGCCAGATCCGATCACGAGCACCGATGTCAGATCAGCGCGCCTGGGCATCTCGCCTGCCTCCCCGCCAGCCACCGCCGTGCGCGCCGCTCACTTCGTGCCCTCCATCAGCGAGCAGAACTCGGCGAATTCTCCTGAGGCGTCGTGCGGGCCTGGCGCGGCCTCCGGGTGATACTGAACGGCGAAGGCGGGGCGGTCCAGCAGCCGCAGGCCCTCCACCACCCCGTCGTTGAGGTTGATGTGCGTCACCGCGGCCGGGCCGTAATCGGTCTCGAAGGCCTGCGGCAGCGCGGCATGGGCAAGGCCGGCGCTCGGCGGCGCAGCGGCCTGGCCGGCTCCCGCGCCGGCGCCGGGACCGGCGCCGGCGGCGGGCATCGCGACCGCGAAGCCATGGTTGTGACTGGTGATCTGAACCCTGCCGGTGCGAAGGTCCTTGACCGGGTGGTTGACCCCGCGGTGCCCGAACCGCAGCTTGTAGGTCGCCAGGCCGAGCGCCAGTCCGAGGATCTGGCTGCCCAGGCAGATGCCGAACACCGGAACGCCTGCGTCGAGCACCCCGCGCATCGCGTCCACCGCGTATCTGGTCGCCGCGGGATCTCCTGGCCCGTTGGCGAAGAACACGCCGTCCGGCCGCCGTGCCAGGATCTGCCCGGCGGTCACCGTGGCGGGGAGCACGCTGACCTCGCACCCGAGCCCTGCGAGGTAGCGCGGCGTCGCGGCCTTGATACCGAGGTCGACCGCGGTGACCCGGAACCTGACCGGCGTTCCGGCGGGCGGCATCACCGTGTACGGCTCGGGGGTGGTCACTTCCCGGGCGAGGTCTGCGCCGGCCATCTGGGGGCTGGACCGGACTCTCTCCAGCAGGCTGGACGGGTCCAGGTCGACGGTGCTGATGGCGCCGCGCATTGCCCCCTTCTCGCGCAGCCGCAGGGTCAGTGCCCGGGTGCCGGTCACGGCTATGCCGGTGACGCCGTGGGCCGCAAGCTCGTCTTCCAGCGTGCGCTGCGCCCGCCAGCTAGAGGCGATCCGGGCGGGCTCGCGGACCACGTACCCGCTCACCCAGATCCTGCGTGACTCCGGGTCGGTGTCGTTGACGCCGGTATTGCCGATGTGCGGCGCGGTCATCACGACGATCTGGCGGCAGTAGGACGGGTCGGTGAGCGTCTCCTGATAGCCCGTCATGCCGGTGTTGAACACCATCTCGCCGAAGGTCTCCCCGGGCGCGCCGAACCTGGTTCCGCGCAGGGCAGTGCCGTCCTCCAGGACCAGCAGCGCGGGAGCGGGCGTCAGGGTCACCGGGCCAGCTTCCCGTCCAGCACGGTCGGCGTCCCGCGCAGGAACGTGGCGACGATCCGGCCCGGCAGGGTCATGCCGGCGAACGGGCTGTTGCGGCTGCGCGAGGCGTGCACGGACGGATCGACCGGCTCCCGTGGCGCCGGGTCATAGAGGGTCAGGCTGGCCGGAGCCCCGGGCCGGAGGCCACTCGGCTCGCCGACGCCGGGCGCAGCGCCGAGCCTGCCGATCTCGGCCAGCCGGCCGATGGCCGCCGGCCGCGCCGACATCCGGTCGGCGACGGCGGCCCAGTCCAGCAGGCCGGTCCGCACCATGGCCTCGTCCACCACCCGCAGCGCCGTCTCCAGGCCGGTCATCCCGGGCGCCGCCGCCTCCCACTCGGTCTCCTTGTCCTCGGCCGGGTGCGGCGCATGGTCGGTGGCGACGCAGTCGATCGTGCCCTCGGCAAGGCCCGCGCGCAGCGCAGCGACATCCTCGGCGGTGCGCAAGGGCGGGTTGACCTTATAGACCGGGTCGTAGCCGGCCGCGAGGTCGTCGGTGAGCAGCAGGTGGTGCGGGGTTACCTCGGCAGTCACCTGCCAGCCCTTCGACTTGGCCCAGCGGATGATCTCGACCGATCCAGCCGTCGAGACGTGGCAGACGTGCAGCGCGGACCCGACGTGCGCGGCGAGCAGGCAGTCCCGGGCGATGATCGCCTCCTCGGCGACCGCTGGCCAGCCGGCCAGTCCCAGCCGGCCCGAGACCTCGCCCTCGTTCATCTGCGCGCCCTCGGTCAGCCGCGGCTCCTGCGGATGCTGGGCGATCACCCCGCCGAACGCCTTGACGTACTCAAGGGCCCGCCGCATCAGCACCGCGTCTGCCACGCACCGCCCGTCGTCGGAGAACATCCGGACCCGCGCGGCGGAGTCGGCCATCGCCCCCATCTCGGCCAGCCGCGTTCCGCCGAGGCCCGCGGTGATCGCGCCGACCGGCTGCACGTCGCAGTAGCCGGCCTCCCTGCCCAGCCGCCAGACCTGCTCGACGACCCCGGCGGTGTCGGCGACGGGCTCGGTGTTGGCCATCGCGTGCACCGTGGTGAACCCGCCGAGAGCGGCGGCAGCCGTGCCGCTGGCCACGGTCTCCGCGTCCTCCCGGCCCGGCTCGCGCAGGTGCGTGTGCAGGTCGACCAGGCCAGGCAGCAGGATCAGCCCGGCCGCGTCCAGGACCTGGGCGCCCCGCGGCGGCGAGACGGCGCGGCCCGCCTCGCACTCGGCGATGACCCCGCCGGCGATCAGCACGTCCGCTGCCTCGCCTCCCAGCGGCCTGGCTCCCCGGATCAGCCAGGCGGACTCCGCCCCCGTCGCTGTCATCGCGCAGCCTCCAGGCCACCAAGAAGCAGATACAGAACGGCCATCCGGATGCTGACGCCGTTCGTCACCTGCTCCACGATCGTGGAGGCCGGGGAATCGGCCACCTCGGCAGCGATCTCCACGCCGCGGTTCATCGGGCCGGGGTGCATGACGATCGCGTGGCCGGGCAGCTGCGCAAGGCCGGCCGTGTCCAGCCCGTATCGCCTGCTGTACTCGCGGACGCTGGGGAAGTAGGCGGCGTTCATCCGCTCCCGCTGGACCCGGAGCATCATGACCACGTCAGACTTGGGCAGCACCGGGGCGAGGTCGTAGGAGACCGAGCAGGGCCAGGCCCCGACCGCGACCGGCAGCAGTGTGGGCGGCGCGACGAGCGTCACCTCGGCGCCCAGGGTGTCCAGCAGCAGCACGTTGGACCGGGCCACCCGGCTGTGCAGCACGTCGCCGACGATCGCCACCCGCAGCCCCTCCACCCGGCCGAGCCTGCGGCGCATGGTGAACGCGTCGAGGAGCGCCTGGGTCGGGTGCTCGTGGGTGCCGTCGCCGGCGTTGATCACGCTGCCGCGCACCCAGCACGCCAGCCGGTGCGGCGCCCCGGACGCGCCGTGCCGGATCACCACGGCGTCGGCGCCCATGGCCTCCAGCGTCTGCGCGGTGTCCTTGAGGCTCTCCCCCTTGGCCACGCTGGAGCCCTTCGCGGAGAAATTGATCACGTCGGCAGACAGCCGTTTCGCCGCGGCTTCGAAGGAAATCCGGGTCCGGGTGGAGTCCTCGTAGAACAGGTTCACCACGGTCCGGCCGCGCAGCGTCGGCAGCTTCGGGACCGGCCGCTCGGCGGTCCGGGCCAGTTCCTCTGCCGTGTCCAGGATCAGCAGGGCATCCTCGCGGCTGAGATCGGCCGCAGAGATCAGGTGGCGGTTCATCGGCCCGCCTCGCGCTCCGCGCCGGTGCCGCCCGGCCGGGCAGCCGTCCCGGCCGGCCCGTGAGCTCCGGCCGGCCCGTGAGCTCCGGCCGGCCCGTGGGCATCGCCCGGCGCGGCGAGCAGCACCGCGTCCTCGCCGTCTACCTCCGTGAGCAGTACCCTGACCTGTTCCTCGCGGGACGTCGGCAGGTTCTTCCCGACGTAGTCGGGCCTTATCGGAAGCTCGCGATGGCCGCGATCGATCAGGACGGCAAGCTGGACGCTGGCCGGGCGGCCGATGTCGCCGAGCGCGTCAAGCGCGGCGCGGATGGTCCGGCCCGAGTACAGGACGTCGTCAACAAGTACGACGACCTTCCCGTCGACACCGCCGACGGGCACGTCCGTCGTGCGCAGCGGCATGGCCGGGCGGAGCCGCAGGTCGTCGCGGTACATCGTGACGTCGAGAGAACCTGCCGGAACCTGCTGGCCCTCCACCTGCTCAAGCCGCCGGGCCAGGCGATGCGCGAGAGGGACGCCGCGGGTGGGGATTCCGAGCAGCACCACGTCCACGGCTCCGCGGGTCCGCTCCAGGATCTCATGAGCGATCCTGGTCAGCGCGCGCCTGATCTCCTCCGGACCGAGAACCGGACGGCCGGGATGTCCCGGCCGCTCAGGGCCAAGCGCGGGGCTGGCTGCGTGCATGAAGAAGACCTCCTTTCCCGCCTCACCGGACGGGGCTTAAAGGACGTCGGTCTCAACAACCGTACCAGCACGGCGGACGCCAGGCTGGCAACGCGGCCAGCAAGCTGCCGCCCGGCCAGGATCTGCCATCGCGACGGCTTCTCGGGGCCAGATGCCGGGTGTCCTCTCCTCTCTGCTGAGACAAGCTGCTGGCCAGCGGCTTGACCCAGGGCGCGTTAGTTCATCCGGGTTTCCGTGTTTGGCTTGACCTCGCAAGCTCAGCCGCCTACCGTCACTGTCCGTAACCACCTACCTCACCATCACTGGCCAGGGGGCCGACGACCATGCCATCTGAGTACGCCAAGACCCTAGGCGCGCGCCTCCGCGCCATTCGCACCCAGCAGGGACTCTCGCTGCATGGCGTGGAGGAGAAGTCCCACGGCCGGTGGAAGGCGGTGGTCGTGGGCTCGTACGAGCGCGGCGACCGCTCGGTGACCGTGCAGAAGCTAGCCGAGCTCGCGGAGTTCTACGGCGTGCCGGTATCGGAACTGCTGCCCGGCGACGTGCTGCCTGCGCTGCTAGCCTCGGCACCCAAGCTCGTGATCGACCTGGAGCGGATGAACAAGCTGCCGAAGGAACAGGCAGGCCCGCTTGCCCGGTACGTGGCGACGATCCAGAGCCAGCGCGGAGATTACAACGGCAGGATTCTGTCCATCCGGCAGGAGGATCTGCGCTCGCTGGCCGTGATCTACGACAAGACGCCAGCCGACCTCACCGAGGAGCTGATCGGCTGGGGCGTGCTGAACTCCGACGCCAGGAGCTCGATCGAGAGCCTCTGACCGGGGCGGAGCGGGCGCCGGCCCGGGACCGGTGCCGTCCGCGACGGCTGGCTGGTCGGGGCTGGCCTGCCCGCTGCCCGGGTGCGCAGGCTCGGCCCGCGGCCCGGAGCCCGTCCCGGAATGCCGTCCCGTACCGCCCGGCCATGCCGTTCAGATCCGGCCGCGCTTACCCCGCTGTCAGCAGCAGCGGCAGCAGCGGCTGCGCCCGCACACCCAGCGTGTCCTCGGCCAGCGAGACGAACGTGCTGGCATCCCGGAGCAGGGCATCGGCCTCGGCCGGCGACACGGCGCGGGACAGTCCTGCCTCCGCGGCTTCCCGCTTGGCCGCCCCAGCGGCGAAGAACGCCGCCCACTCGCGCAACGCTGGCTCGACTCTGAGCAGTAGCTCCCAGACACTCTGCGGCCTGCGGCGGCGGCCAGATCCGGGCTCAGGCCTCGCCGCGACGACCGCAGCAGCCGCCCGCAGCGCCGCCAGATGCGCGGCCACATAGCGTGCCGCGGGAGATGACTCGGCCTCGGCTGCGGCAAGGCCCGACCGGGCCGACCCGATCAGCGCCAGCGCGGATGGCGCTATCCGGCAGCGCGGGGCCCCAGCGCTGGCACCGCCCGGAAGAACCGCGCCTGCTGGCGGAACCGCCTGCACGCACGTGCTCATCTCATCCCCTCCCACTGACTCGGCCCTGGCTGGCCAGGCGCTTTCCGCATGCGGTCCGGAACGTTCCGGCCCGCCAGGATGCCGTCCGGCCGGACGCCCTGCCAGCAGTATTCGAACATAGATTCGTCACCTTGTCCAGTCTCGTTCAGCTCTGTTCGAACTTAGCGGCAGGGTCCGACAAAGCCGGGGCTCCCCCGCAGGAGCCCCCGCAGCCGTGGCATACGCTGGCGGCCGTGCGCTCCACTCTCCGCGCTGACGAGCTCAGCCGGGCCGAGTTCACCGCCGCGCTGGCCGACATCAGCGCGGTCTACGCCGCGGCCATGAACGCTGCACCCGAGATGCTGCCTGGCCGGCGGATGACCATGGAGCGGCATGCCGGTTATGACAACTTCCGGGCCCTGGCCATCCGCGCGGGCACTGACAGCCGGATCGTGGCATTCGCTTACGGATTCCATGGCGCAGACGGGCAGTGGTGGCACGACACCGTCCGCGCGGCGCTGACCCGCACCGCTGGCGCGGCAGCCGCCACGGCCTGGCTGGCCGACTCGCTGGAGATCGCAGAGGTGCACGTGCACCCTGACTACCAGAGGCGCGGCATCGGCAGGTACATGCTGCTAGCCCTCGCCGACGGCCGGAACGAGCGGACGGCGGTACTGTCCACGCAGGACGCCAACTCCCCGGCCCGCCGTCTCTATACCGACGTCGGCTTCACCGACCTGCTGACCGGATATACCTTCCCCGGTGCCGACGTGCCGTACGCCGTCATGGGAGCGGTGCTGCCCTTGCGCGGGCCGGGCTCCTGGCCTACCCGCGAGCGGCCGGAGCGCTAGCCGCCACCGCGCGCCGTCGCTCGCCGAGGCCAAGCGACTGGTAGATCTCCTGCGTTGCCAGCGACCCGTTGAGCGTGCAGAAGTGCAGGCCAGGCACGCCCTCAGCGAGCAGCCGCTCGCACAGCCGCACCGCGCTCTCGACCCCGATCTGCCGCATCGCTGCCCGGTCCCCCTCCGCCGCCTGCAGCCGCTCCGCCAGGCTCGCCGGGTACCGGGCACCGGACAGCACCACGATCCGCTCCAGCGTGCGCACGCTGGTAACGGGCATCACGCCCGGGATGATCGGCACGTCACAGCCGCGCGCGGCTACCCGGTCCCGCAGCCGCAGGTAGTCCTCCGGGTAGAAGAACATCTGAGTGATCGCGAAGTCGGCCCCGGCCCGGCACTTGGCAACGAAGTACCTGGTGTCGGAATCCTCGTCGGGCGAGCGCGGGTGCTTCTCCGGGAATGCGGCCACGCCGACGCAGAACTCGCCTGAAGCCTTGATCAGCCGCACCAGCTCATCGGCGTGGCGCAGGCCATGCGGATGCGGGATCCACTCCCCGTTCGGGTCCCCGGGCGGATCGCCGCGCAGCGCGAGCACGTTCCGCACCCCGACCGCGGCGTACGAGCCAATGAGCTGGCGGAGCTCGGCGACCGAGTGGTTGACCGCCGTGAAGTGGCCCACCGGGGTGAGCGTGGTCTCTGCGGCGATCCGCCCGGTGATCCGGACCGTGCGGTCCCTGGTAGAGCCTCCCGCGCCATAGGTCACGGAGACGAACGCGGGCCGCAGCGGTTCCAGCCGCCGGATCGCCAGCCACAGCCGCCGCTCGTCGTCCTCGCTCTTGGGCGGCATGAACTCGAACGAGAACGACTCGCCGCCGGACGCCAGCAGGTCCCTGATCAGGGGCGCCTCACCCGGTGTACGCTGCAGCATCTTCCCAGGCTAAGTCTCTGGCCCCGGGTACTCCTAGCCCGTGCCGGCCTTCGCCTGCGCCGACGGCGGTAGCCTCGAACACATGGCCGAGCCGGCCGACCGGGCCGACCTGGCGCGGATCCGCGCCGGGGTCCGCCGCGTCCTCGACGACTTCCTGGAACGGCAGCGGCGCTCGCTGGCCGCTGTAGGCGACGAGCTCATTCCCGTCATGGACGTGGTTGCCGGGCTGCTCGCGGGCGGCAAGCGGCTGCGGCCAGCGTTCTGCTACTGGGGCTGGCGGGCGGCGGGCGGGCGCGACTGCCCGGAGATCCTCGCCGCCGCCACCGCGCTAGAGCTGCTGCAGGCCAGTGCGCTGGTGCACGACGATGTCATGGACGGCAGCGACACCCGGCGCGGCCTTCCGACCGTGCACCGGAACTTCGCCCGGCGGCATGCCTCGGCGGGCTGGCGGGGCGCCGCCGACTCCTTCGGGCTCGGCGCAGCGATCCTGGCCGGCGACTTGCTGCTGGCCTGGACCGACGAGCTCTTCCACGACTCGGGGCTGCCGGCCAGGGCGCAGCGGCGCGGCCAGCCGGTGCTGGACGCGATGCGCACGGAAGTGCTCGCCGGGCAGTACCTGGACCTGATCGGCCAGGCGGCCGGGGACGACACGGTGGCAAGCGCGCTGCGGGTGGCCGCGTACAAGTCGGCCAAGTACACGGTCGAGCGGCCGCTGCAGCTCGGTGCCGCACTTGCCGGGACGCCGCCCGGCACGCGCCTGACCGACGGCCTGAGCGGCTATGCGATGCCGGTCGGGGTGGCCTTCCAGCTCCGCGACGACATCCTCGGCGCGTTCGGCGACCCGTCGCGGACCGGCAAGCCGGTCAGCGACGACATCCGGGCCGGCAAGCGCACCGTGCTGGCCGCGCTCGCGCGGGAGCGGGCAACCCCGGCGCAGGCGGCAGTGCTGGACCGGGGGCTCGGGGACCAGAGCCTGGACGAGCGCGGCATGGCCGAGGTGCTGGGCGTGCTCGTCGAGACCGGCGCGCTGGCCGAGTGCGAGCGGATGATCGAGCGCGGCGTGGCCGACGCGCTGGGCGCGCTCGACGCGCTGGCCCTGCCTGATGAGGCAGCCGTTCCAGGTCCGGCCAGGGCGGCGCTGGCCGAACTGGCACTCGCCGCGACCGCGCGCACCGGCTAGGGCCGCGCGCACCGGCCAGCGCCCGCGCCCCGCACCGCCAGCGCCCGCGCCCCGCACCGCCAGCGCCCGCGCCCGCACCGGACAGCGCCCGCACTGCGCAGCTGCCAGCAGCTAGCGCCTGCGCAGCAGCCGGCGCCGGCGCGTGCAGCAGCCCTTTGCGCCTCGGCTCCCGGAGCCGGGCCGGGCCCGCGCCGTCGTGCGCGGTTCAGAACGCCAGCGCCTGCGCCCTCCGGTTCACCTCGGTGCCCCGATGCTCGGCGATCGCCTGGATCGGCGTGCCGGGCAGCGACTCATCCGCGGTGAACAGCCAGCGCAGTGCCTCAGCGTCGGTGAACCCGCAGTCGGCAAGGAGCGTCAGCGTGCCATGCAGCCCGCGGACTATCTGGTCGCCGTCAAGGAAGGCGGCCGGGACGCCCAGCGAGCCATCGGGCCGCTGGACGGCCAGCAGCTTGCGGTCGCGCAGTAGCTGCCGCACCCTGCTGACCGGCAGGCCGAGCCGATCCGCTACCTCATGAATGGTCAGCCAGTCGCCGACGATGGCGTCGGCCGGGGGGTCGATCTGTGCCACCCATGGAGATTTCCCCGCCACGCCGCCGCCAAACTCTCCCGGAGCCGGCCGGCCAGATCGCCGCTCCGGCTGCGCTCCTCGGCCCGCCGGCCAGACCGCCGGCTCCTGCCGCCGCACCCTCGGGCCGCCGGCCAGACCGCCACTTTAGCCTGCCGCGGCGGCTATGACAGAACTGCTGCCCGCACCGGAACGGCCGGGTCGGCGAACCGCCCCGGATCGATGACGGCACCCGACTCGATCAGCCGACGCCCCTGCACCGAGTCCCGCGGCGCGTCCACCGTCAGCAGCGCGGTCAGCCTGCCCCGCTCGTCGAGCCAGCCGGCCGCCCAGCGGCTCCCGGCCGGGTCGCCGCGGAAAACACGCTGATCGGCGCTGGTGTGCCGGCCAGCGTACTGGATCATCCGGCCAAACTGCTCAGACCAGATATAAAGAACGGGATCATAGGTCTCGGACCCGCCGAGCAGGTTCGCGGCAGCGACCGCCGGCGCCCGGAGCGCCACGTCCCAGTGCTCGCCCCGGATCCGCGCCTGGTACCGGGGCGACCAGAACGCGGCGCAGTCGCCGACCGCGAACACGCCCGGGACCGAGCTGCGGAGCTGCTCGTCGACGGCCACGGCGCCGCGGTCGAGGGCGGCACCGGTGCCGGCCAGCCAGTCGGTCGCGGGGCGGACACCGACGGCTGTCACGATCTCGTCGGCGGCCAGCCAGCCCGCATCGGCCAGGGCCAGCCCGCCATCCTCGACCGACGCTACCGGGGTGCTCAGCCGCAGGTCGACCCCCGCAGCCGCATACCAGGGGACGGTGAGCTTGCCGATGTCGGCGCCCAGGGCAGCGGCCAGCGGCGCGGGCCCGGCCTCCACCACGGTGACCGCCGCTCCGGCGGCGGCAGCGGCCGTGGCGAGCTCGGCGCCGATCCAGCCCGCGCCGACGATGGCCAGCCGCAGGCCGGGCCGCAGCAGCGCGCGGAGCGCCAGCGCGTCGTCCATGGTTCGCAGGAACCGCTGACGGCCCTGGCCGGGCAGGGAGACCGGGCGTGCCCCGGTGGCCAGTACCAGCCGGTCGAAACGGTGACTGCCGCGATCACTGCGCAGGAGGCCGCCGCGCTGGCCGTCGGCCTCGAATCCCTCGGCCCGCTCGCCCAGCCGCAGGTCCACCTCCAGCCCGGACTCCGCGCTGAGCAGCGTGGTGTCGTCGGCCTTCCCGAGCATGAGCTGCTTGGACAGCGGCGGCCGGTCGTAGGGCGGCCGGTGCTCAGCCCCTATCAGGGTGATCGACCCGGAGTATCCCCGGCCGCGCAGCTCCTCGGCTGTCCGCAGGCCGGCGAGCCCGGCCCCGGCGATCACGATTCGCCCGGGCAGGCCCGCGCCGGATCCCGCGCCGGGGGCACCGTCCGTCACCGCGCACCTCCCGCCTGCCGCCGCCTGTTCCTGCCGGTGTCCGGCAGAGCATACGTCCCTGCGGCCAGCCGCCGCCCGCCGCTTGGCACAGTGCCTGACCTCGCCCTTGCGGTAACCGGGGCAGGGCGACCTCAGCACCCCTAAACTGCATGGCGATGGACATGACGCTCTCCCGTCCCCCGGCCGGGCACCTGCTCGACGGCAGGTACCGGGTGGATTCCTGGCTGGCCAGGGGCGGGATGGCGACGGTCTACCTGGGCACTGACACCCGGCTGGACAGGACCGTCGCCCTCAAGATCGCCCATCCCGAGGTGGCCAGCGATCCAGAGTTCGCGCAGCGCTTCATCGCCGAGGCGCGAGCGGTAGCCCGGCTGTCCAGCCCGAACGTTGTCGCGGTCTACGACCAGGGCAGTGACGAGGGGCTGCTGTACCTGGCGATGGAGTATGTCCCAGGCCGGACGCTTCGCGAGCTGCTCAGGGCCAGCGGACGGCTGAGCCCCCGGGACGCGCTTGACATCATCGAGGGCGTGCTCTCCGGCCTTGCCGCGGCCCATGAGGCGGGCATCATCCACCGGGACGTCAAGCCGGAGAACGTGCTCATCAACGCCGCCGGGGCGGTGAAGGTCGCGGACTTCGGCCTGGCCCGGGCGCTGGGCGGCGGGGACCTGACCAGGACCGGCATGATTATCGGCACGGCCGCCTACCTGGCGCCGGAACAGGTGGCGCGCAGCATGTCCGATGCGCGGACCGACGTGTACGCGGCCGGCGTGATGCTGTTCGAGATGCTCACCGGGCGCCAGCCGCACGCCGGCGGCTCACCGCTGGAGGTCGCGCACAAGCACGTCGACGAGCCCGTTCCGGCTCCGTCGAGCCTCGTGCCGGGCCTGCCCGCCGCGCTGGACGAGCTGGTCACGCGGGCAACCAGCCGCAACCCGGCGCAGCGCCCCGGCGATGCCGGCCAGTTCCTGAGCGCGCTCGCCGAGGTCCGGCGCAGCCTCCCGGCCCTTACCCCGGGCGCGGCCCGCCAGCCCGGAGCCGCGGGCGCCCACCCCGACTACCCGGAACTGGTGCCGGTGCCCCGTCCCTATCCCCGGTACCCGGGCCAGCATCGGGACGGCGGCCATCCGGGCCAGCGACCGCTGCTCTGGTCAGGCACCGTGCCGCCGCGAACGGCTGAGCTGCCGCCAGGCGGCGGCCCGGAGAACCCGCCGTCCGGGCTGGCCCGGCTGGGCCTCGCCCCGGCAGCAGCCACGGGCCAGGCCGACCGGATGAATCACACGCTCGTCGTGCCCGCGCTCGGCGAGGACGGCTTCCCGCCGGATGGCTACCCGCCGCCTGGCCGCCGCTACCGCCGCGATCGCGAGCCACGGCTGCAGCGCTGGCTGTTCAGCCGCAGGCTGGCCTACGTCGCGCTGGCTGTCGCCGTCGTCGTGGTCATCGGGGCGATCGCGTGGTGGATGTCGTCCGGCCGGTATGAGACCGTGCCGCAGCTTCGCGGGGTCGCGGTCGGCACCGCCCGGGCGGAGCTTGACAACCTCGGCTTCCATGTCCGCCTCGGCAAGGGCCGGAACTCGGATCTGCCGAAGGGGGACGTGCTGGGCACGAGCCCGGGCGCCAGCGCCCGGGCCGCGCGGGGCAGCACGGTGACCATCATCGAGTCGCTCGGCCCGAAGATGATCCGCGTTCCGCAGGTCACCGGAGTACCGCTGCAGGATGCCGTGACCGCGCTGAAGAAGGCCGGGCTGAAGCCTGGCCGGGTGACCACGGAGGCCTCTCCGACTATCGCGGCAGGCATCGTGGTGAGCACCAGCCCGGTGGCCGGAACGGTCTGGCCGGCCGATAGGCCGGTCGCGATCACCGTCTCGGCCGGCCCGCCGCTGCCGAACTTCGTGGGCCAGCAGTTGCAGCAGGCCCAGGCGACCGCCCAGCAGGGTGGCTACCAGCTCGACCCGGTAACAGTCCGGAACAGCCAGCCGCAGGGAACGATCGTGAGCCAGTCACCCGCACCGGGCACGCCTATCACGGCTCACGAGGTGGTCACGGTCAAGGTGTCGGCCGGCCCGCCGCTCGTCCCGATCCCCAACGTCACCGGCATGACCGTGCGCCATGCCACCGCCGTGCTGCAGCAGGCCGGGTTCCAGGTCCAGGTCAGCCCGGGCTTCGGGCGCCGGGTCATTTCCTACAGCCCGACCGGGCAGGCGCCCAAGGGCAGCACGATCACCCTCAACGTCAGCCTCTTCCCCTCCTTCGGGGGTGGCGGGGGCAACGCCGGGGGTGGCGGGGGCAACGCGCAGGCAGCCACTGCCCGGCCGGCTGGCTGACCGGCGAGCCGCCTGCCGCTCAGCCTTGCATTCACCGCCATACCCCCGCCGGCCGATCGGCGCGCACGCTCCCTACACCGGCGGCAAGGCCGCGTCTGCCCTCCGCCACGCGGCGGCCACCGCTTCCGAGGTGATCCAGATATTCGCCGGCAACCCGCGCGGCTGGGCGCGGCCCCGCACCGATCCGGCGCAGGACGCTGCGCTTCGCGAGCAGGCCGGCGCCGCCGGGATGCCGGTCTTCGTGCACGCTCCGTACCTGATCAACGTCGGCTCGCCGGACCCGCTACTGGCTGAGCGCTCAGCGGGCGCACTGCGCCATGCGCTGCGCCGGGCCCGGGAGATCGGAGCGCGCGGGGTCGTCGTGCATACCGGCTCGGCAACCGACGGCGACCGCGACGCCGGGCTGCGCCGCAGCGCCAGGCTGCTGCTGCCGCTGCTCGACGACCTGGACAGGGACAGCGGAACCGCCGGCCCCTGCCTGCTGCTGGAGCCGATGGCCGGCCAGGGTCACATGCTCTGCGGGGCACTCGTCGAGCTAGAGCCCTACCTGGATGCGCTGCGCTGGCATCCCCGGGCTGCAGTGTGCCTGGACACCTGTCATGCATTCGCTGCCGGGCACGACCTGGCCGCGGACGGCAGCGGCGTCGGGCCGATGCTGGCGGCCCTGCGCGCCGCGACCCGCGATCCGGGAGGGCGGCTGCGGCTGGTGCACGCCAACGACAGCACGGACCCCTGCGGGTCCCGCAGGGACCATCACGCGAACATCGGCGAGGGGGCCATCGGGCTTGCGCCGTTCCGGGAACTGCTCGCTCACCCGATGACCGAGGGCGTGCCGTTCGTGGTCGAGACGCCCGGTGGCGTGCGCGGGCATGCGGCCGACGTGGCAGCGCTCCGGGCGCTGCGCGGCTCGCCGCGGTAGCAGCGCCACCCCGTCCCGGCTGCGGTAGGCTTGCTGGCATGCGTCGTGAGCGTGAGTTCTTCTATGGCTGCCGGCCCGGCACCGGGGTGGTCGCCAGCCAGACACCGCGCTGACACGCGATGCCACCCAAGAGCCCCGGGCCGGCGGCCCGGGGCTCTTGCTTTGCCCGGGCCGGCCGCCCGGGCACACAGGAAGAGAGAACCAGATGGTCGTCGTGATGGCCCCGGAGGCCACTCAGTCCGATATCGATGCGATCGTCGCGCTTGTCGGTGACGCCGGGGGCGAGGCCTTTGTCAGCCGCGGCGTGTCCCGGACGATCATCGGCCTGGTCGGCGATGTGGACCAGTTCGGAACGCTGAACCTGCGCAGCAGGCCCGGCGTCAGCGACGTGGTGCGGATCTCCGTGCCGTACAAGCTCGTCAGCCGGGAGCATCACGCGAGCCGCAGCGTGGTCACCGTCGGCGGGGTGCCGATCGGCCCGGGGACGCTGACGGTGATCGCCGGGCCGTGCACGGTGGAGAGCGCCGAGCAGACACTGGCCGCTGCGCGGATGGCCATCGCTGCCGGCGCCTCGATGCTGCGCGGGGGCGCATTCAAGCCGCGCACCTCGCCCTACGCGTTCCAGGGGCTCGGCGAGGCGGGACTGCGGATCCTCGCGGACGTGCGCGCGGAGACCGGCCTGCCGGTTGTCACCGAGGTCATCGACCCGGCCAGCGTGGAGATGGTCTGCGAGTACGCCGACATGCTCCAGGTCGGCACCCGCAGCATGCAGAACTTCGCGCTGCTGCAGGCCGTCGGGGCTGCCAGCCGCCCGGTACTGCTGAAGAGGGGGATGAACGCCACCATCGAGGAGTGGCTGATGGCGGCCGAGTACATCGCGCAACGCGGGAATCTCGACATCGTGCTCTGCGAGCGCGGCATCCGCACCTTCGAGACCGCCACCCGCAACACCCTGGACATCAGCGCCGTGCCGGTTGCCCAGCGCCTGGCGCACCTGCCGGTGATCGTCGATCCGTCGCACTCGGGCGGCCGCCGCGACCTGGTGCTGCCGCTGTCCCGGGCGGCGATCGCGGTCGGCGCCGACGGGATCATCGTGGACGTGCACCCCGAGCCCGAGAACGCGCTCTGCGATGGCGACCAGGCCCTTACCGGCGACGACATCGCCGAGCTTGGCAGGATCGCGGCAACCCTGCCGCAGGCGGTCGGCCGTGCGCTCACCCCGCTCACCCCGCTCACCCCGCTCACTCCGCCCGCCCCGCCGCCCGCGCCGGGCAGCCCGCGCAGGTCGCGCGCTCCGTCCGTTCCGGCACGGCTGGCCTAGCGGGCCCGGCGGGGGCCCTCGGCGGGCCTGCTGGCCCGCGACGGCCGCACTCTTGGTGTATGGCAGGACATGACGACGAGGCGCCGGCGCGGTCCCGGCAGGCCGGGCGGCGGCTGAGCGCGGGGCAGGCGCGGGAACTGCTCGGCGGTGCCCGGGTGGCAAGGCTCGGCACCGTCGGGCCCGGCGGCCGCCCGCATCTGGTGCCGATCACGTTCGCGCTCGCCGGCGACACTATCTACACCGCGGTCGATGCCAAGCCCAAGTCCACCCGGCGGCTGCAGCGGCTGGCGAACATCCGGGCTGATCGGCGGGTCGCCGTGCTGGCAGATCACTACGCCGAGGACTGGTCGGCGCTCTGGTGGGTGCGCGCCGACGGTGATGCCGCCCTGCTGACGGAGCCGGCGGAACTTGCCGGGCCGCTGTCCCTGCTGGTGGCCCGCTACCCGCAGTACCGCCTGGCGCGGCCGGCCGGCCCGGTGATCGCCATAGGCGTACGGCGCTGGACCGGCTGGGCCAGCCGGTAACCCGGCACGGCGGCAGGTCAGCCGCGCCCGGGCCGTGATTACCTGCTGAATCCGGGTCGCCGGCGGATAGCTCTCGGCCCTCTGCGGGTATTTTGCCTAGCGATTGCACTATCCTGACCGTGCGGACATCGTGGACCGAATCTTCAGTGCGGAGCGGAGTGCCCGATGCACATGTTCGGCCGCAGCGTGAGGAGCGGCGCCGTCGTCTCCGCGACTCTGGCGCTCGCTGCCTGCTCGGCCGTCCCTGCAGCGGGGGCAACCGCGTACCTGCGGCATCAGGAGGGGACACCGCGGCTGCGGGCCACTGTCAGGCTGCGGGCCACCGTCAGCCCGCCTGCCAGGCCAGGCTGGCGGATCGTGTCGACCGCGCACTACGGCGAGCCGGGCAACGCGTCCGGGCTCTCCGCGGTGCTCGCCCTGTCCAAGACCGACGCCTGGGCGTTCGGCGGGACCAATCCCGGTGGTGCCAGTGCCCCGGTCGCCGAGCACTGGAACGGCAGGCAATGGCAGGCGTCCCGGATGCCCAGGGGCCTGCGCGACTTCATCGTCGCGGCCTCTGCGGTCTCGCCTCGCGATATCTGGGCGGTCAGCTTCCTGGGCGGCTACGTCCTGCACTGGAACGGCAGCCGCTGGCAGGTCGCCAGGAGGTGGAGGGCCGACAGCCAGGCCACCGGGATCACCGCCATCAGCCCGTCTGACGTCTGGGTCTTCGGCGCCGGTCAGATAGCCGCCCGGTCCATCGGCACCTGGAACTTCAACGGCAAGACCTGGCGGCAGGTGCGCGGCCCGGCCGACGCGATCTCCCGGGCCAGTGCCATCGGCCGGCGGGATATCTGGGCGATCGCCCCCGGGCTGGACGGCGGGTCCGTCCTGCACTTCAACGGCTCCTCCTGGCACCGGGTCCGCACCGGATCGGTGCTGGCCAAGGTCGACCTGACCGACATCCTCGCAGTTTCCCGGCGCGACATATGGGTGGCCGGCCAGAACAGCAAGGGACGGGTGATCCTGGCGCACTGGAACGGCAGCAGGTGGCGCCGGCACGAGGCGCCCGGCCATGCCGAGCAGCCCCGGCTCACCGCCGACCGGCACGGGGGCGTCTGGGTCACCGCAATGACCACGACGCGCCGCCAGACGGCCGCCCGGATCCTGCACTTCTGCGCCGCAGGCTACTGGCGCACGATGACCATCCGGCACGGCCAGGGGAACAGCGTCAGCGAGATGGCGCTGATCCCGGGGTCCAGGGCGCTTTGGGCCAGCGGCGGGTTCCTCACCAGGGCCGGCGGTGACGTGGTCATCTGGCGCTACCTGCCCGATCGGCAGGGCCAGTGCGACAATGACGCCGCCAGCGACGCCGACCCGGACTGACCGGCCCTGATCGCCGGCTCAGCCCCGGCCCGGGGTGTGCTCCTGGGCAACCGCCGCCAGTTCCTCGGCAAGGTCGTCGGCGTCCAGCCGCGCCTCGATCCTGCGCAGGTCCTCGATCCTGGCCCTGGTCTCCACCTGCCGCGGGGTGAGCAGCGTGCAGCAGTCCTGATCCGGCAGTTCCGAGATCGCCAGGGTGTCGATCTGCCTGGCCTGCGCCATGATCTCGGTCTTGTCGAGGCCGATCAGCGGCCGCAGGATCGGCAGCCTGACCGCGTCGTCAAGCGCGGTGATGTTGGCCAGCGTCTGGCTGCTGACCTGGCCCAGGGAGTCGCCGGTCACCAGGGCCGCCGCGCCCAGCCGGCGGGCGAGCGCCTCCCCGGTCTTCAGCATCAGCCTGCGCTGCGCCACGATCTGCAGCCGCCCGGCCCCGGACGACGCAAGCCGCTGCTGCGCCTTCCCGAACGCCACCACGAACAGCCGTGACCGGCCCTGGAACCCATCCAGCGTCCGGACCAGGCCATAAGCCTTGTACACCGACTCCGGCCCGGTCAGCGGCATGCCGGAGAAGTGCAGGAAGTGGCAGCGCAGGCCGCGGCGCATCATCCGGTAGGCGGCGACGGGCGAGTCGATCCCGCCGGACAGCAGCACCAGGCCACGGCCGCTCATGCCCACCGGCAGGCCGCCCTGCCCTGGCAGCCCATCGGTGTAGACGAACACCTCGGACTGGTCGACCTCGACGAAGACGGTCATGTCCGGATTGCTCAGGTTCACCGGGTAGCCGTGCGCCTCCTGGACCCGGCGCCCGATCAGCACCGCAAGCTGGGACGAGGTGACCGGGAAGCGCTTGTCCCGGCGGCGGGCGCGGACCGCGAACGAGCCGTTCCGGCCCGCGGTGAGATCTACCGCGGCGGCGGCGGCCGCGTCCGCATCCTTGGCGACCCGCACGGCGCGGCAGACCCTGGCAATCCCCATGACGGCCAGCATGCGCTGCGCCACCATGTCGGTCGCGGCCTCCTGGCCGGCCGCTTCCCACTGGTCGTCCGCTTGCTCCGGCCCGGCCGCCGCCCCCGGACCGGCTGCGGCACCTGCCGGCACGCGCAGCACGATCACTCCCTCGCGCTGCCAGATCCGCAGCGGGACGCCGAGGTCGGCGACCGCCTGCCGGATGTTGTCGTGCAGCAGCCGCTCGAACTGCTGGCGGTTCTTCCCCTTGAGGACGATCTCGCCGAGCTTGAGCAGGACGCAGGGCTCCCGGCGGCCGGCCGGAACCTTCCGCAGCGTGCTCTCGGCCAGCGGCATGGCAGGCGAAGCGGGAGTGGCGGGCACCCCTCCAGTCTGCCAGCATCGGCGCCCGGCACGGCCATCTGTCCCGCGCCCGCCTGGCGCTGACCGCAGGCCTGGCAGGGTAGGCGCATGTCACGCACCAGGGTCCGGCCGGCCAGCGAGGATGACCTGGCCGCGATCGCCGCCGTGGCGATCGCGGCAGGGCAGGACGAGGAGTGGGGCGGGGCGGACCCGGCCTACGTGCGGCACCTGCTCGCCCACGGCACGGTCGTGGCCGGCGAGCTCGATGGCGTGATGGCCGGCTTCGGCGCGACCCTGCAGGTCGGGAGCGTGTCGGTGCTCTGCGACCTGTTCGTCGATCCGCGCGTGCACGGCATGGGCCTCGGCCGGGCCATGCTGAGCACGCTGTGGGCCGGGCAGGGCCCCAGGATGACGTTCAGCAGCCTGCACGCTAACGCGCTGCCGCTGTACACCAGCTTCGGGCTCGACGCCTGGTGGCCGCTGCTGTACCTGGCTGGCCCGGTTGCCGCGGTCGGCGTGCCCGATGGCTGGTCGGTGCAGCCGGAGACGGCGCGGCGGGCCGCGGCGCTGGAACGGCAGTGGACCGGGGCCGACCGGACCGCCGACTACCTGGCCTGGGCGGAAAGGCCGTCCGGGCAGGCCGTCGTCGCCCTGCGCGACGGCGAGGCGGCCGCGACCGGGGTCACCGGCGGGGCCGGCGCCGGGTTCGGAGTCGTGCACCTGGCGCTCCCGGGAGACGCGGGCGACCGCTGCGCCCGAGATGCCGTGCTCGCCGTGCTCGCCAGCCTCCGGCCGCCCGGCCTGGCCGCGGCGGCGCGCGTCACGCTGCCCGCCCCGCATCCGGCGGTGCGGCCGCTGCTGGCGGCCGGCTGGCGGTGCGCGGAGCTTGATCTGCACATGGCGACCGAGCCGGGCCTGCTCGACCCGCGCCGCGCGGTGCCGTCACCGGCCCTGGCGTGATCCCGGCCTACCCGGGCATCACGGCGCACAGCAGGCGGTTGTCGCCGCGCTGCCAGAGCACGCCGACCTCGGCGAAGCCAGCGGCGCGCAGCGCGTCGACATGGGTGGCCAGCCGGCCGGCAGGCGAGCCGTGGTGCTCGCTGTCCAGCGCGAGCCGCTCGCGCTGGGCGACCAGCCCGGCCAGGTCGGGGTCCAGGGCGACGGCGCGCCACCAGTCCGACCAGCTTTCCGCGTGGCCGCCGGGGAAGCGGCGGCGCTCCTCGTGCTCGATCAGCGCATGCTCCAGGCCGGCCAGGACCGGGGAGTCGCCGGGATCGCGCGCCAGGTGATCGCCGTTCAGCAGCACGCCACCAGCCCTTAGCACTCCCGCGACCTCGGCGTACAGGGCGGTCAGCGCGGCCAGGGGAAGCCAGTGCAGGGCCGTCGTGCTGACGGCCGCGTCGGCCGGCCTGCTCAGCTCCAGGGTGGCGGACCAGCCGGGCTGGCGCAGGTCGCGGTCGGCGAACCTGAGCCCGTCCCGGTCGGCCCACGCGGCGCGGCCCAGTGCCAGCAGCACGGGATCGGCGTCGATGGCAACCACGGTCGCGCTGGGCAGCCGTTCCAGCAGCCGGATCGACAGCGACCCGGGGCCGCAGCCGAGGTCGAGCACCAGCGGGTCCTCCCGCCCGGCCGTCAGCTCGACCACGTCGATCAGCGCCGTAAAGCGTTCCTCGCGGTCGGGCAGGTAGGCATGCTGCTGTGCGTCCCACCGCTCGATCCAGTGCCGGGCCGCGGACTCGCCGATCCGCGCGACGGCGCTGTCGCGCTCGCTGCCTGTCACGATTTCATCCCTCCGGGTAGCCATCAGATGACTGGGGTTCAGCGTAGGCCCGGCTCCTGCAGCCGGGCGCGCGGATCGCCAGGCGCTGAGTCCCCCCTGCCCGGCCAGCCTCGGGAGGGACCAGCACCGGGACTTCCGTTCTGCCTGATCGCGGCTTCCCGGAAGGGCGGCGGCACCCGCCCGCCGGCCTCAGCCGAAGAAAACCTCCGCCTCGGCGTAACGCTCCACCGGGACCAGCTTCAGCTCGCGGGTCGCCTCGGCGATCGGAACCCGGACGATATCGGTTCCGCGCAGCGCCACCATGGTGCCGAACGCGCCGTCGTGCACCGCGCGGATCGCATGCACGCCGAACCGGGTGGCCAGGACCCGGTCGAACGCGGTCGGCGTGCCGCCGCGCTGGATGTGCCCGAGCACGGTGCAGCGCGCCTCCTTGCCGGTCCGCTTCTCGATCTCCTCGGCCAGCCGCTGGCCGACACCGCCGAAGCGCACGTGGCCGAACGCATCAAGCTGGCCGGTGGACACCGTCTCCTGGCCGTCGACCGGGTGAGCGCCCTCGGCGACCACGACGATCGGCGCGTACCTGGTCTTGAACCGGTGCTCGACGTAGCCGCAGACCTGCTCGATGTCGAACGGCCGCTCGGGGATCAGTATCACGTTCGCGCCGCCGGCGATCCCGGCGTGCAGCGCTATCCAGCCCGCGTTGCGCCCCATGACCTCGACGATCAGCACCCGGTGGTGGCTCTCCGCGGTGGTGTGCAGCCGGTCGATCGCCTCCATCGCGATGTTCACCGCCGTGTCGAAGCCGAACGTGTAGTCGGTCGCGCCGAGGTCGTTGTCGATCGTCTTCGGCACGCCGATCACCGGGACGCCCGCCTCGTCCAGCCTCGCCGCGACACCGAGGGTGTCCTCGCCGCCGATGGCGATCAGCGCGTCCACGTCGAGCGCGGACAGGGTGTCCCTGATCCGCTCCAGGCCGGTCCTGCCGTCCCTGGCCGCCGACTCCGCCAGCGGGTTGGTCCGCGAGGACCCGAGGATGGTCCCGCCGCGCGGCAGGATGCCACGGACCTCCTGAACGTCGAGCACCGCGGTATCGGCCTCCAGCGGCCCGCGCCAGCCGTCCCTGAACCCCGTGAACTCATACCCGTAGTCGGCCACGCCGGTGCGGACGATCGCGCGGATGACCGCGTTCAGTCCGGGGCAGTCGCCGCCGCCGGTGAGAACTCCGACTCGCATTGATCTCCCTCTCCTCGGTCTCGATCGAGAGACTAGTTGCATGAGCGTGCTGTCGATCGACGCCGGGACGACCGGCGTGACCGCCCTGATCGTCCGGCCGGACGGCACTGTCACGGGGCGCGGGTACTCCGAGTTCCGCCAGTATTATCCCGAGCCAGGCTGGGTGGAGCACCTGCCAGAGGGGATCTGGCAGGCCACGCTGACCGCGTGCCGGCAAGCGCTGGCCTCGGCCGGCGCCGGCCCGGTGACCTGCGTCGGCATCACCAACCAGCGGGAGACCGCGGTGATCTGGGACCGGGCCACGCTGGCCACGCCCCGCCGCGCGATCGTCTGGCAGGACCGGCGGACGGCGCAGCTATGCGAGCGGCTGGCCGGCCTCGGCCACGGTGCCAGGATCAGCGAGGTCACGGGGCTGAGGCTGGATCCCTATTTCACCGCCACGAAGCTGACCTGGCTCTCGCAGAACGAGCCTCAGGTCTGGGCCGGCGTGCTCGACGGCTCGCTCGCGGCCGGGACCGTGGACTCCTACCTGGTGGCCCGGCTGACCGGTGGCCGGCGGCACGTCACCGACGCCTCGAACGCGTCCCGGACCCTGCTGTTCGACATCGAGGCCGGCCAGTGGTCGGCCGAGATGTGCGAGCTGTTCGGCGTGCCGCCGCACGCGCTTCCCGAGGTCGTGCCGTCCTGCGGCGTTGCCGGGCACTGCGACCCGGCGGCGTTCCTCGGCCTGTCGGTTCCCATCGCGGGGATCGCGGGCGACCAGCAGGCCGCGCTGTTCGGCCAGGCCTGCTTTGCGCCCAGGGCCGCCAAGTGCACCTACGGGACCGGGTCGTTCGTGCTGGCCAACACCGGCCCGGTGATCGTGCGATCCGGTGCCGGGCTGCTGTCCAGCGTGGCCTGGATGGACGAGTCGGGAAAGCTCACCTACGCGCTGGAGGGGTCGGTGTTCGTGACCGGCGCCGCGGTGCAGTGGCTGCGTGACGGCCTCGGGCTGCTCGACAGCGCCGCGCAGACCGAGGCGCTGGCCGGGTCGGTGCCGGACTCCGCCGGGGTGGTGTTCGTCCCGGCGCTCACCGGGCTCGGCGCGCCGGACTGGGATCCGGACGCGCGCGGCGCGATCTTCGGGCTGACCCGCGGGACGACCCGGGCTCACCTGGTCAGGGCCACCCTGGAGGCGATCGCGTTCGAGGTCCGGGACGTGTGGGAGGTCATCGCCGCCGACCTCGACGCCGCCGACCTAGGTGCTGGTGGTGGCGGCCCGGATGCTGCTGACCCGGATGCTGCCGGCCCGGAAGCCGCCGGCCCGGGCGCTGCCGGCCCGGGCTCAGGCGGTACGCCCGCGGCGCTCCGGGTGGACGGCGGCGCCAGCGCCAACGACCTGCTGATGCAGCTTCAGGCCGACCAGCTGCAGGTTCCGGTGGAGCGCCCGGCCATCGCGGAGACGACCGCGATGGGGGCGGCGTTCCTCGCCGGGCTGGGGACCGGCGTCTGGTCGTCGGCCGAGGAGGTGGCCGCTACCTGGCGGCTCGACCGGAGGTTCACGCCCGGGCCCCGGGACGAAGCTGCCCATGCCCGCTGGCGGGAGGCGGTCGGCCGGTCCCGTCGCTGGGCGAGGCCGCCTGGCTGAGGGCCCGGGCCTTGGCCCGGTCGGCGTACTCGTCCACGTACTCCTGGCCGGAGAGCTTGCCGATCGCCTGCATGATCTCGTCCGTGACCTCCCGCAGCACCCTGCGGTCGGAGGCCCTGCCGTAGTAGCGGGAGAAGTCCAGCGGCTCACCGAACCGGACCCCCGGCCTGACCCTCAGGTCGGGCATCACCCGGCCGGGCGGCTGGAACTCGAACGTGCCGATCATCGCGCAGGGCACGACCGGCACCCGGGCCTCCAGCACGAGCCGTGCCACGCCAGTCTTGCCGCGGTAGAGCCGCCCGTCCGGGGACCGGGTGCCCTCCGGGTAGATCCCGAGCAGCTCGCCCTTGGCGAGCACGCGCAGCCCGGTGTGCAGCGCCCGTTCGCTCGCGTCGCCGCCGGTGCGGTCGATCGGTATCTGGCCCAGCCCGCTGAAGAAGGCCTTGCTGATCAGCCCCTTCAGGCCCCGCCCGGTGAAGTACTCGGCCTTGGCGAGGAACCGGACCGGGCGCGGCACGGGAAGCGGCCCGAAGAAGTGGTCGGAGAACGACAGGTGGTTGCTGGCGATGATGGCGGGCCCGCGCCGGGGAACGTTCCGGACCCCGGCCGCCCGCGGCCGGAACACGATCCACAGCAGCGGCCCGAGGACAATCTTCGCCAGCCCGTAGAACACGCCCTCATGGTGTCACGACCGCGAGCGCAGGGGTACCGGTCGGCTGAAGCCGCCTGGAGGGCCGCACAGGGCGCGGCCGCAGCCTGGCGCGCATCAGGGCGGCAGGGTTCCGTCCCGGTAAGGCGCTCGCGGCGCCCGGCGCCGTGGCACGATGCCGGTACCGACGGCAAGCTGCGAGAGGACCGCCCATGCCCGTCATGCCCGGCGCTGAGCCGTTCTTCCACGCTGGCGGCACCACAGGCGTGCTGCTCTGTCACGGCTTCACCGGAAGCCCGCACTCGCTGCGGCCGTGGGCGGACTACCTGGCCGAGGCCGGTCTCAGCGTCTCGCTGCCGCGACTCCCCGGTCACGGCACCACCTGGCAGGAGATGGCCAGGACCCGGTGGGAGGACTGGTACGCCGAGGCCGATCGCGCGCTGAGCGAGCTGCGCAAGCGCACCGGGGAAATCTTCGTCATGGGCCTGTCGATGGGGGGCTGCCTGGCGCTCCGGCTCGCGCAGCTTCACCAGGCCGCGATCCGCGGACTGGTCCTGGTCAACCCGTCGGTAGCGGCCGATACCCGGCTGTTCTTGCTGGCACCGGTGCTCAAGCTGGTCGTGCCCTCGCTCAAGGGGATCGGCAGTGACATACGCAAGCCTGACGTCCGGGAGATCAGCTATGACCGGGTTCCGGTCCGGGCGGCGGCGACGCTGCCCGGGCTGTGGCGCACCACTCAGGATCACCTCGGCGAGGTGACCGCTCCGGTGCTGGTCTTCCGGAGCGCGACCGACCACGTCGTCGGACCCGCCAGCCTGCGCGTGCTCAGGGAGAAGCTGCCCCCTGGCGTTCTTGAGGTGCGGGATTGCGCAAACAGCTACCACGTGGCCACGCTGGATTACGACGCTCCGCTTATCTTCGAGGAGAGCCTGAAATTCGTGCGGCGGCACAGCCGCGGCGAGGGACAATAGGCCTAGACAGGCCACGGCGGCAGCCCGGCCAGTACCGCTGCTGACGGGCGAGGCAATCGGGCAGGCGATCAAGGGCTGACCAGCGGGGGCAGGCGATCGGCGGGAATGAGCACCGGACCGGCGGGCGAAGGCGAGCCGGGCGGAGAGGAAGCCGCCTGGCGCGACCTCATGGCCCGCTATGCCGAACCCGCGGATCCGGCGGGCTGGCATCCCTGGCCGGACCGGGAGGACCTGCCCGATCCAGGCTCGCCGCCCGGCCGGACTCGGTCGGGGCCGGGCAGTAGCCGCACCCGGGTGATCCGCCAGTCAAGGCCGGGACCGCCGCCGGGGACCGCGCCGCTCAGCGAGCCCGAGCTGCCCGAGTACGAGGCACGCTACGGCCCGGCCTGGCGCGCCCCTGGCAGGGCTGACGAGCCCGCGCAGCCTGAGGAGCCCGCAGGCGACAGCCCGGACATCGGTGACACCGGGGACGAGCACTACGTTCCGCCGCCGCCCCCGCCGCTGCCCAAGCTCGACTCGCTTGCCAAGGGCGCCTGGGCTGCGCTGCTGCTCGGACCCGGGTACCTGATCCTCGCGACCGCCCTCGGCTGGCTGATCCCGGGCTGGGCGGCGCTGCTCGCGGTCGCGGCGTTCGTCGGCGGCTTCGCGGTAGTGGTCCTGCGGCTCAGTGACCGCCCGTCGCAGGATGACGGGCCCGACGACGGCGCGGTCGTCTAAGCCGCAGGCCGGCCCGCGCCAGCCCGCGTCAGCATGCGCCAGCCCGCGCCGGCCCGCGCCAGCCCGCGCCAGCCCGCGCCAGCCCGCGCCGGCTCAGCACAAGCCGGCGGGCTTCCAGCAGGTCGTCCGTGATCACGACGTCCCCGACCGCGCCAGGTCGGCCGCGCCGATCAGCCCGGCATCGGCGCCCAGCTCGGCGAGCCTGATCTCGGCGGCCTGCCGGTGAGTCCGGCCGGTCAGGCCGGCGGCGAACGCGGCACGGGCCGGGCCGAGCAGCAGCTCGCCCGCCTCGGAGACGCCGCCGCCGATGACGAAGCAGGCGGGATCGAGGATCGCGGCCAGGTCGGCCAGCCCCTCGCCCAGCCAGGTCCCCACGATGTCGTAGCAGCGCAGCGCGCCGGCGTCGCCCTCCAGCGCAGCCTGCCGGATCTGCGGCCCGTTGATGGCCTCCGGGTTGTCCCCGGCGAGCTGGAGCATGCGGACGGCTCCGGTCGGCGACCTGCGGGCCAGATCGCGGGCCTCGGCGACGAGCGCGCTTCCGCTGGCGTACTGCTCCCAGCAGCCCCGGTTCCCGCAGCCGCACAGCCTCCCCCCGGGCACCACCCGGTAATGACCTGGCTCCCCCGCGATCCCCCACCGGCCCCGGTAGAGCCGTCCGCCGATGACGATCCCGGCGCCGATGCCGGTGCCGACAGTGATCAGCATCGCATCGTCATGCCCCCGGGCCGCGCCCAGCTTGACCTCCGCCCACGCGGCCGCGTTGGCGTCGTTCTCGACGACGACCGGCAGCCCGACCCTGGACTCCACTTTCTCCCGGAGCGGCTCATCCCGCCAGGCCAGGTTCGGCGCGAAGAGGATGCTCGATCGGTCCGCGTCCACGAAGCCGGCCGCCCCGATGCCGACTGCGTCAGCCGCATGCCGGCTGAGCAGCTCGGTGACGGCTTCGCTGATCGCCTCGGCCGTCCGGGCCGGGCTAGCGGAGGGGGTCGACCTGAGCAGCTTCTCGACGATCTTGCCATGCTGGTCGACTGCCCCGGCGGCTACCTTGGTCCCGCCGACGTCAACCCCGATCGTCAGGCTCATGCGCTCGTTCCTGCTGGCCGCTGGGTCTCTCCGGTGGCTCAGGGGGTGACGGTACCGTACCCGGCCGGGGCGACGGCTGGCGCACGGCGAAGATCGACTCGAAGGCCGTGAAGGCCTCGTTGACAGCAGCGGCGACGGCGTCGCCGGCGGCACCGGCCTGCCCGCCCAGGCCGAGCCGGGACCGGCGGATCCGGCGGGCCGCCCGGCACACCGGGCACCACGCGCACTCGGGAGCCTCGTCCACGGCGTCAGGCGGCTCGGAGGTGGCCGTGGCCCATACGTCCTCGCGGTCCCGCCGGCCGCTGAAGGAGCGGCGCACCTGGTCGCCTACCTCGCGCCGGACGCTGCGCGCGGACGACTTCAGCAGCCAGCGCTGGAATCCCTCCACCAGGTCGTCGATCGATGGCGGGCCGCCCCGGCCTGCCGGCCCACGCTGGTCGCCGTTGCCGCGCCCGGGCGGTGCGCTCCGCGGCGCCGTCCTCCCCGATGAGGCGCTCCCGGGCGCCGCGCTCCCTGACGGCGCGCCTGTCGGCGCCGCCGTCCCCGATGAGGCGCTCCCGGGCGCCGCACTCCCTGACGGCGCGCTCCCCGGCGCCACCCTCCCCGGCGGCGCGCCCCCCGGCGGCGCGCTCCCCGGCGGCGCGCTCCCGGGCGCCGCGCCCACCGACGGCGCGCTCTCCGGTGCCGCCTTCGCGGAGGAACGCCGCTCGGGGTGAGCGCCAGCACCGGCGGCGGAGCCGCCCCCGGCAGGACCGCGCGTCGCCTTGCTCATGCCCGTGCCCCCTGGGTCTCGGCCCGTTTGCGCAGGCCGTTCAGCGCTGCCTCGATGATGGACCTCTCGGCCCTGCGCTTCATGATCCCGGGCATCGGGATCCGCACTCCCGCCGCAAGCTCGTACGTCACCTCGGTCTGACTGCCCCGCCCGGCCAGCAGGTACCGCCCGGACAGCTCGGTGATAACCGATCCAGCCTCCGCCAGTTCCCAGCGCACCCCAGCGTTGCCGTCCCACTCATAGCGCAGCACGTAGGAATCCCTGATCGGTCCGGCTTCAAGCCGGAACCGCACTAGTTCGGCTCGCCCGTCCCCGCCTGAGGCGAGGACGGTGGCAGCGCGCACCCCGGCGGCCCAGTCGGGATACGCCGCGAAGTCGGCGATCACCGGCATGATGACGTCCGGCGGCGCCCCGATCAGGATGCTCGATGTCGTCCGGTCCGTCACTCTCGGAGCCTACCTCCGGCCGGACGCTGGAGGCGCAGCCGACCGGAGCCGGCCAGCACACCGGGCTCCTACCACTCCAGCGCATACGGCGTGCCGGTGGCCCTGAAGTGCCCGACGTTGACGCACTCGGTGGCGCCGATCCGGATCCGGCTGACCAGCGGCTGGTGCACGTGACCGAACAGCAGGTACCGGGGCTGCGTCGCCGCCACCGCATCCAGCAGCGCCTGACTGCCGCGTTCCATCCGCCTGGCGACAGTGTCATAGAGCAGGTCCGGAATGTCCGGCGGGATGTGCGCGCAGAGCACGTCCACGGCGCCGACCGCTGCGACCTTCGCCGCGTACTCCTCGTCGGGTATCTCGTTCGGGGTCCGGTAGACAGTCCGCAGCCCGCCGCCGACAAACCCGAAGGTCCAGCCGCCGATCTCGGCTCGCTGCCCGTCCAGCACCTGGTGACCCGGCCGCAGGTGCTCGGTCCACATGCGCGGGATGTCGACGTTGCCATAGGTGAGGTAGGACGGCGCCGGCAGCGCCGCGAAGAGCTCGGCGTACTGCCGCTGGGCCGCTGCCTCGATGTGGGCGGCCGGGTCGCCGTCGAGCGTCGCCCACAGCCGCCGGGCCATGACCCTGGCCTCGTCGAACCGGCCGGCAGTCCGCAGCGCGACGATGCGGCTGGCCGCCGCGGCGCCGAAGAGCTCGGGGAAGATGCCCTTGGAGTGGTCGGCATAGTCCACGAACAGCAGCAGGTCGCCCAGGCAGATCAGGGCGTCGGCACCATCCCGGGCCCGGGCCAGCGCGTCGGCCCGGCCGTGTACGTCGCTGACCACGTGCACCCGCATGCCGACACAATAGGCAGTCCACCGATGCGCGGATCCCGCCCGCCAGTTCACTGCCGTCGCAGCGCCTCCACCGGGCTAAGCGCCGCAGCCCGGGGGGCCAGATGCATACCGGCAAGGAGACCGGCGACCGAGCATGGAAGGCACGCCTCGGCGCGTCGGAGGTGCAGAAGGCGCCGCCTTGTGCGGGCGGGGTGTCATGCGGCGGCCCGCGCTGCCGGCACCACCTCGCGGCGAGGGCCTGTCCCTTGACCAGGTGGAGCAGCTGATGGCGGAGCGCTTCGGCAGGCACGAAGCGTGACCTACCAGGTCATCATGTCCCCCACGGCCTCCCGCCAGCTGCAAGAGAGACTCCCGGAGGCTGTCGCCCGGGCCTGCTACGAGTTCATCCGAGGCCCGCTGGCGGAGGAGCCGAACCGGGTCGGAGCACCGCTGCGCTCGCCGTTCGAGGGCCACTGGCGGGCCAGGCGCGGCGAGTACCGGGTCAGGTACACCATCGACGACGACGCCAAGCAGGTCCATGTCCTGGACATCGACCACCGGCGCGACGCCTATCACCGCTGAGATTCGAGGTACCTGGCGTGGACCTGTGATCGACCCGCCTCGAAGCCTCCGGGAGCGGTGCCCGGCCCGGCGCAGGACCCCTGCCCCTGGACCAGCTCGCGCGGTACTCGACGAACTGGCCCACGCCGATGTCCTCAGCCGGCGGCGCCGCCCGGGGATCGAGTACCGCATCTGGTCCACGGTGCACGGGCTGGCCGTGCTCACCGGCAAGGCCCGCTGCGGGACGTTCCCGCGGCCACCCGTCATCACCTCGGGGAAGTCACCCGCGCCTTCATCGACGCGGTCCTGGCGTGAGCCAGCAGCTGCCGCCGCATCTGAGACCGGGTACAAACTTGCCGGTAACAACGTCCGCGATACGGTCAGCGCAGGCATAATCCCGTAAATCGGCGGTCAAGGAGGTCCGGTGCGCGAGTACAGCATCCCGGCGCTGGCGACCATACCGGAGTCAGCCAGCCTCGCCGATGTCGTCTTCACCCGGGCGCTGCAGGATCCGCACGCCGCCATGCTGCGCCGCAGAACCGGCAGCGGCAGCTGGTCGGATGTGACCGCCGGGGAGTTCCGCGACGAGGTCGCCGCGCTGGCCAGGGGGTTGATCGCGGCCGGGATCGAGCCAGGCGACCGGGTGGCCCTGATGTCCCGCACCCGGTATGAGTGGACCCTGATCGACTACGCGATCTGGTCGGCGGGAGCGGTCACCGTGCCGGTCTACGAGACCTCGTCGGCCGAGCAGGTGACCTGGATCCTGAGCGATTCGGGCGCCCGGGCGGTGTTCGCCGAGTTGCCCCGGCACGCCGCGCTGATCGGCGGTGTCCGGGACAGCCTGCCCGGCCTCGGCCCGATCTGGCTGATCGATCCGGGCACCCCCGCGCCGGGCGACGCCGCGGGCGAGGACGCCGGGGACGCCGAGCGCGCCGGGGCTGCGCACAACGGCGAGCCGATGTCCGCGCTGAACGAGGCAGGCGCCGCGGTCCCCGACGACCGGCTGGACCAGCGGCGCGCATCGCGAAGAGCGGGCGACCTGGCGACGATCATCTACACCTCGGGCACCACGGGCCGGCCGAAGGGCTGCGAGCTGACCCACGGCAACCTGCTCTCCGACGTCCGTAACGCGGTGGGCGGGGCGCTCACCGAGATCTTCGAGATCGCCAGCGGGTCGACCCTGCTGTTCCTGCCGCTGGCGCACTCGTTCGCGCGGATCATCCAGGTCGGCTGCCTGGAGTCCGGCGCGATCCTCGGCCACTGGCCGGACCCCGGCACCGTGGCGCAGGCGCTCCCCGAGTTCCGCCCCACGTTCCTGCTGGCCGTTCCACGGGTGTTCGAGAAGGTGTACAACACCGCGCAGCAGCAGGCATCGGAGAGCGCGGTCAAGAGCCGTATCTTCGCGGCGGCGGCGCAGACCGCGATCGACTGGTCGCGGTCGGCGGACGCGGGCACCCGCCCGGCGGCCGATACGGCGAGCGCTGGCCACCAAGCCGGCCGGAGAGCGGCGCGGAGGCCCGGCCGGAGGGCTCGCGGGCTCCCCCCGGTGACCCAGCCCGCCAGCCCGGCCCTGCGGGCCCGGCACGCTCTGTTCGACCGGCTCGTCTACTCGCGGCTGCGTGCCGCGGTGGGCGGCCGGGTGCAGTACGCGGTCTCCGGCGGCGCCCCGCTCGGCGAGCGGCTCGGTCACTTCTTCCGCGGTGCCGGGATCACGGTGCTGGAAGGGTACGGGCTCACCGAGACCTCGGCAGCGGCGACCGTCAACCGCCCGTCCCGCAACAAGATCGGCACGGTGGGCCTGCCGCTTCCCGGCGTCGGCCTGCGAATCGCCCCGGACGGCGAGATCCTCATCACCGGCCCGAACGTCTTCCCCGGCTACTGGGGCGACGAGGCCGCGACGGCCGAGGTGCTGGACTCCGAGGGCTGGCTGCACACCGGGGACCTCGGCGACCTTGACGAGGAGGGGTTCCTGCGGGTGACCGGCCGCAAGAAGGAGCTGATCGTCACCGCAGGCGGCAAGAACGTCGCGCCGGCCGTGCTCGAGGACCGGCTCCGGGCGCATCCGCTGATCAGCCAGGCGATGGTCGTCGGCGACAAGCGGCCGTACATTGCCTGCCTGATCACCCTGGACCCCGAGGCGCTCGAGCACTGGAAGCAGCAGCACTCCAGGCCATCCGATGCCACGGCAGACACCCTGGCCCGCGACCCGGAACTGCTCGCCGAGATCCAGGCGGCCGTTGACGAGGCCAACCAGGCGGTCTCCCGCGCCGAGTCGATCCGCAGGTTCAAGGTGCTGCCCGCGGACTTCACCGAGGCCAGCGGTCACCTGACGCCCTCGCTCAAGGTCCGGCGCAGCGTGGTCGCCGCCGACTTCGCCGCCGAGATCGAGGAACTCTACGCCGACTAGGCGAAAGATCTTCACGAAGAACGGATGTCCGGTTCGACTGCCCGGCATCTGGTGACCGATGCGGTGTGCTACGCACTGCAGCACGCTCGAAAGCACGTCGGTCATGAGCGTGCTGCCTGAGGGGACGAGGCGGAACGGGGCAGGACGGGGGCAGCCCTGCGGGGTCATTCCGCGAGGATCTGCCAGAGCCTGCTCGCGACCTGGTCCCAGCGCCATTCGCGGTCCACCCAGGCCATTCCCTTCTCCCCCATCGCCGCTGCGCCGCCCGGGTCGGCGAGCAGAGCGCTGATCCGCTCCGCGACCGCAGCCACGCTGCGGCCCGGCACGACGTAGCCGGTTTCGCCGTCCAGGATCGCGTCGGGCGCACCGCCAGAGTCGCCGCCGACCACCGGCAGGCCAGTGGCGGACGCCTCCAGGTAGACGATGCCAAGACCCTCGACATCCAGGCCGCCGCGCCGGGTCCGGCAGGGCATGGCGAAAACGTCGGCCGCGTCATAGTAGGCAGGCAGGTCAGGCCACGGGACCGGCCCGGTGAACACGATCGACGCTGCGGCGGGGCTGCGCGCGGCGAGCCGTTCCAGGGCCGTCCGGTACGGCCCGTCCCCGACCAGCAGCAGCACCGGCTCGCCAGCCCGGTGAGCCCGGCCAGCCCGGCGCCCCGCAGCGACCGGGCCGCCACCGCCAGCGGGGCTACCCACATCAGCATGGTCACCCGCGCCGCCTCCGCCAGCCGGGCCACCCCTACCGAGGTCGCCAGCCGGCCCGAGGTCACCCGCCGGCCCGAGGTCACCGGCCCTGGCCACGGTCCGCAGCCTGGCCAGAACCTGGGGCCAGGCCCGGATCAGCGTGTCCTGGCCCTTGCGCGGAACCATCCGGGACACGCAGACCACGACCGGCCGGCCGCCCAGCCCGAGCCGTTCTCTGACGGCGCCGCCGCCGGCCCCGGGCCGGAACGCGGCGGTGTCAACGCCAGGCGCCAGCCGCACCATCCGCGCCGCCGCCTCCGCTGACAGCACGCGGCTCAGCCGGATGCGGAAGTACTCGCCGAGGTACGTAAGCCTGTCGGTGTCGTCACCGATCCTGCGCAGCACCCATCGCGCGCCGGGCAGCGCCGCCCAGCCGGCCTCATGCCCGTGCGTCAGCGCCACGATCCGCCGGGCCCCGGCCCGGCGCAGCCCCGGCCCGAGCAGGCCGAGCGGTGCCGCCGCGCCGAACAGCACCGTGTCGCAGCGTTCCTGCCGCAGCAGGGACGCGGCCCGCCGGGCGACCGACGGGACCGGCAGCATCAGCGACGTCGGGTGCCGGAACACCGGGAACGGCTGGCGGGCGTCGAATTCAGCGGCTCCCGGCCAGGCTGGAGCGTAGACGGCGACGTGGCCCTCGGGCATCCGGATGGCCAGAGCGTGCACGAAGGACTGGATCCCGCCGCTGCGCGGCGGGAAGTCGTTGCTGACGATCAGTACTTTCACCGGTCGCGCTCCCGTGGCCTGGCCGTCCATGCTAGCCGCCGCCCGGCTCACCCCTTCAGCGGATCTGGCCGGTCAGGGCCTGGATCCGCCGACCCGTCGTGGAATCACCGCACTCTGCACGGGCAGTAGCCCCTCGACTCGTTGATACCCTGCGCGGACGCAAGCGTGACGGGGCGTGACGGAGAGAGAGCGATGAGGATGCGATCAGCGCGCGGGCGGGGCCGGCCCGGCAGGCGTGGACGGCCGGGGCGGGCGAGGCTGTCGCTGGCCAGCCGGCTGCCGTGGTGGCTGCGGCCGGATAAGAACCCGCTCCGCCGGCCGGCCGACCGGGTTGAGCGAGCCTTCGCTACCGGGCTCATCGCCTTGTTCGCTGCCGGAACTCCGGTGGCCGCGGCTGTCGCCGGGAGTACCGCGATGGCCGCGACGGCCAGCGCCGTGCGAGCCGAGGCGACCTCAGCGCACGAGGTGCAGGCGCATCTGCTGCACGCCGCTCCCCCGGCCGGGCCTGCCTATCCGTCGTCCTACCTGGCCTCCGAGCCGGCCTGGTGGATTGCCCCCGACGGCTCCCGGCACACTGGCAGGCTGGTGGTGCCGGCCGGACAGCCAGCCGGCGCCACCCTCCCGGTCTGGACAAGCTGGTCCGGACGGCCGGTGGCGCCGCCGCCGCAGCACGACCAGGTGATCGCCACCGGCTGGCTCACTGTCATAGGCGTGATCGTCGGCGCCGCCGCGATCCTGCTCGGCGCGGCCATCGCGGCACGGCTGATCCTGAACGCCCGGCGGATCCGGGGCTGGACCAGGGCCTGGACGGCCGTCGGCCCGCGCTGGACCGGTGCCGGGGAGGATCACGCCGCCTAGCCGCCCGATTGCCCGCGGCACGCCCCGACGGCCAGCGGCACAGAGGGCTGCAGGCCGTGCCTGTCCTGGAGCTGCTACGGGCGGACCGCTCCGTCCAGGGTCTGGGCATACCAGCCGCTCAGCGAGACCTCTTCGACGTTGGCCCCGGTGTGCGGGGCGTCGATGAGCTCGTTGTGACCGACGTAGATGCCCACATGGCCGGCGCCGTTGAAGACCAGGATGTCGCCGGGCTGAATGTCGGACATCGGCACGTGCGGTAGCTCGTCCCACTGCTCATAGCTGGTCCGCGGGATCGACACCCCGGCGTATGCCCAGGCCGCCTGGGTCAGCCCGGAGCAGTCATAGCCGTCCTGGCACGGCCCGGTGCCGCCGTACACGTACGGGCAGCCAAGCTGGGCGAACGCAAAGTCGACCGCCTTCCCGGCCTGGCCGCTGACCGGCGGCGGCTTAGGATTGCCGCCCCCGCTGCTGCCGCCACCGGGGCCCGTGCCGGCCTGCTGAGCCGGGGTGAGCTGGGCCAGGAGCTGCTGCTGCTGACTGATCAGCTTCTGCAGGGTGGCCTTCTGGCCGCGCAGCTTGTCTCGTAGCTGCCGGATCGCGACCGCGGCCCGCCGCGCCGACACCTGCGCGCTGCTGAGCTGACGGGCGGCCGCCAGGAACTCGTTCATCTGCGCCGCGTTCGTGGCCGACAGCTCCTGCAGGATCGACGCCTGGTCGAGGACCTGCTGCGGGTTACCGGAGGTCAGCAGCGTGGTCGGCGCGGACAGGCTGCCCTGCTCATACGCGGCCGCGGCGATCTGGGCGACCTGACTGCGCAGCTCGTCGAAGCGTGCCTGGTACCGCTTGGTCTCGGTGTTGATCAGAGTCAGCCGCTGGTCGGCCGACTTGAGCTCCTGCTCGACCTGGTCGTACTGCTGGACCAGCTTCTCCAGCTTCGTGTTGAGCTGGCTGAGCCGCTGCTTGACCTGCGCCACCGTCGGCTGGGGGGCCGCCCCGGCCACGCCGCTGGTCAGGACCAGCAGGAAGGCCGCGAGGATGGCCAGCGGAACAGCGGCACCACGCCGGGCGATCGCCATGCTGCTGCGCAGGCCCCGGCGAGCCGGGCGGGCAGATAGCCGCGTACGCACGTGCGTAACACGCTCCTTCTCCCACGAGCCGCCTACCGGGTGAGCTGACGGGTTCGGGCTGTGGAAGCGAGCCCTACGGTCCTGGCCAGGACCGATTCACCCCGGGAGGTCCCCGGGCTGCGTCTCCCGCGGTCCTCCGGCGGGTCCCCGGCTCTCCTGCTGGCCGACCCGGCCAGGTCGGAGACTCGGCGGTGGCCGATCGCCGTCGCCTGGTCAGCGACTGCTAAGCGATGCGGCTCGGTGCCCGACATTAGTGAGGTCGGAGGGCGGATTCAACTACTTCGCGCATTCTCGCAGCAGAGTCTGGCTATTACCGGGCGATAACGGCACGGTCACGACAAGCACACGGCTGCTGCCCGCGCTGCCGGGCACCGGCCGCGCGCAGGCCCGAGACCGCCCGGCGGCAGGCAGGCTGAGCATCGGCGAGGCTGCGGCAGACTGTCGGTGCCGGACCCTACGGTTGATCACGTGACCGTGCGGGATGTCCTGGCGTCGTGCGCGACGCGGCTCTGGCCGGGCCGGCTGGCGGTACCAGGCTGGCTGGCCGCGCCAGGCCGGGTGGCTCTGCCCTGGCGGCACGACGCGGCCCGCCCGCTGAGCAGCGTCGAGTTCGTCGTCGTTGACGTGGAGACCACCGGCTGGCTGGCCGAGCAGGCGGCCATTACCGAGATTGGCGCCGTGCGCGTCGCCGGCGGGGAACTGCAAGCGGAGTTCTCCTCGCTGGTCAATCCCGGTCAGCTGATTCCGCCTGAGATCACGGTCCTCACCGGGATCAGCGACGCGATGGTAACCGGAGCGCCGCCGATCGCGGAGGTCCTGCCCGGGTTCCTTGCGTTCGCCGCCGGCTCGGTGCTCGCGGCGCACAACGCGCCGTTCGACATCGGCTTCCTGACCACCGCGTGCGCGAGGTGCGGGCTGCGCTGGCCGCGGTTCCGGGTAGTCGACACCGTGGCGCTCGCCCGGGAGGTGCTCGGCGAGGCCGAGGTAACCGATCGCAAGCTGGCGACGCTGGCCGGCCACTTCGGGACGCGGGCGCACCCGGAGCACCGGGCGCTCGCAGACGCCCGGGCCACCGCCGAGATACTGCTGCGGCTGCTGGACCGGCTGGCCGCCGAGGGCGTGCGCACGCTCGGCCAGCTAGCAGCCTGAGCCAGGCAGAGGGCAACGGCCAGCCAGCGGCCGAATGGCCTCAGCCCGCAGCCAGGCCTCCCCGCCCGCAGCCAGGCCTCCCCGCCCGCAGCCAGGCCTCCCCGCCCGCAGCCGCCCTGGAAGCCGGGCTGGCGGCCAGCCGCACGGGCAGCCGGCGGTACGCTACTGCCGCAGCCGGCGCCCACGGGCGCCCATGCCGGAGGAGGCGGCAATGGTCACGGCAATCGTCCTGGTGAAGGCCGATGTCGCGCGGATCCCCGAGACGTGCGAGGCGATAGCCCAGATCCCGCAGGTCACCGAGGTGTACTCGGTCACCGGCGAATTCGACCTGGTGGCAATGGTCCGGGTGCGGCGGCACGAGGAACTGGACGACGTGATCCCCGGCACGCTGAACAAGGTGCCCGGCGTCACGCACACCGAGACGCACATCGCGTTCCGCACCTACTCCCGGCACGACCTGGAGGCGGCGTTCTCGCTCGGCTACTCGGAGACCGGGTGAGCGCCCGCCTCGCGCCCGGCAGCCCACCGGCAATGTGCAGGGAGTGACTCTCTGCACAATCGAGTGTCTAGAGAGCCGCTCTCAGGACATTGGCAGGACCGCTAGCGGGCCGCCAGGCGCTGGCTTGCCGTGATCCAGCGGGCCAGCAGGTCGGCAGCGGCGCCCGAGTCGACGGCCTGCGCAGCCCGCTGGTAACAGTCGGCAAGACGTCCGGCGAGGACGCCCGGGTCTGGCACTCCCTCGGCTGCCGCCAGCGCTGCGGCCGCGTTCAGCAGGACCGCGTCGCGGACCGGCCCGCGCTCTCCTTCGAGCATCCTCCGGGCCGCGGCTGCGTTGTAGGCGGCGTCGCCGCCGCGCAGGTCCTCCGGGGCGGCGCGCGGGATGCCCAGCTCCGCCGGGTCCAGCCGGGCCCGGCTCACCACGGCGTCATGGACGACCCAGACCGCCGAGGGCGCCGTCGTGGTCAGCTCGTCCAGGCCGTCCTCGCCGTGGAACACCAGGGCGGAGCAGCCACGCGAAGCCAGCACGCCGGCCAGCACCGGCCCCATCCGCGGGTCGGACACGCCGACGCCCAGCGCGGCCGGCCTGGCCGGGTTGGCGACCGGGCCGAGGAAGTTGAAGACGGTCGGCACGCCAAGCTCCCGGCGGACCGGGCCGGCGTGCCGGAACGCCGGGTGGTACAGCGGGGCGAACAGGAAGGCGACGCCGGTCTCCGCGGCTAGTTCGGCCGTTGCCGGGGGCGGCAGGTCGATCGCCACGCCCAGCGCCTCCAGCAGGTCGGCCGACCCGCAGGCCGAGCTCGCCGCGCGGTTCCCGTGCTTGGCCATCTGCTGGCCCGCGGCAGCTGCGACGATCGTGCCCATCGTGGAGATGTTGACCGTGCGGGCACCATCCCCGCCGGTGCCGACCAGGTCGGTCACCGGGCGGGGGAACTCGATCGGCGTCGCCCGCTCCAGCATGACCCGGGCCAGCCCCGCCACCTCGGTCGCCGTCTCGCCCTTCATCCGCAGGGCGACCGCGAACCCGGCGATCTGGGCGGGCGAGGCCGCGCCCTCCATGATCTCGTTCATCGCCCAGGCGGTCTCGTCCGCCGAGAGGCTCTCGCCGCGGATCAGCGCGCCGATCAGCGCGGGCCATGCGGTGCGCGCGTCCACCGGGTCCACCTCCGAATCCGGCCGGCCATAGCGGTGCAGCCGGCACCGGAAAGCCGTTCTGCCAGGTCAGGTCTTTGCCAGCGAGGTCCCCGGCGCGCGCTGGCGCATCAGCCCGGCCAGTGCCTGAGCGAGGGCCACCGGGTCGATCGGGTGACTGATCACCGCATCAGCCCGGGACCAGGTGGCCAGCCAGCCGTCGTCCGGCCTGCCGATGATCAGCAGCACCGGAGGACAATCGTGGATCTCGTCCTTGGCCTGGCGGCACACCCCCATGCCGCCAGCCGGCTGCGCCTCGCCGTCCAGCACCAGGACATCCGCGCCGCCGGCGTCGAGCAGCCGGATCAGCGCCGCGTGCGTGGCGACCTCGATCACCTCGGCCTCGGGCACATCCGGCGCGGGCCTGCGGCCGATGGCGAGCCGGACCCGTGCCCGCGTGTCCGCATCGTGACTGTAGACGACGACCTTCATAGACGCCGATGCTACCGACCCGGCGGGCGGCTCGCGCCGGACGGCGGCCTGCCCTCCGGCACCGCCGCCCGAGAGCGGGAAACCGGCGGAGGCAACGCGGGGGGTCGCCCGGCGGACGCCTACGGGGTGTCGTAATAATTGGGCCGTGGCGACTGCAACTGCCGAGGTGACCCCCCGTACGCCGACCAACCGGCCGAGCCTGGTCAGCGTGGGCACGATCGTGTGGCTGTCCTCGGAGCTGATGTTCTTCGCGGCGCTGTTCGCGATGTACTTCACCATCCGGTCAGTGGAGAAGGGCCTCGGCAACCGGTGGCCGGGAGCAGACCTCGACCTGAAGCTCGCCACCGCGAACACGATCGTGCTGCTGCTGTCCAGCGTGACCTGCCAGATGGGCGTCTTCGCCGTGGAGCGCGGCCAGATCAGGCGGGTGGGCAGCATCTTCAACCCGGCACGCTGGGGCCTGCGCGAGTGGTACGTGCTGACCTTCCTGATGGGCCTGTACTTCGACTGCGGCCAGGGTTACGAGTACATCTTCGACATGATCAGGAGGCAGCACGTCACGCTGTCGTCCAGCCCGTACGGGTCAGTGTTCTACCTGACCACGGGGTTTCACGGGCTGCACGTGGCGGGCGGCCTGGTCGCGTTCCTGTTCCTGCTCGGCCGTACCTACGCGGCCAAGCGGTTCACCAGGGAGCAGCAGGTCAGCGCCATCGTGGTCTCTTATTACTGGCACTTCGTCGATGTCGTCTGGATCGGCCTGTTCACCACCATCTACCTGATCCACTGAACCGGAAACGGGGACAGCTGTGAGCTGGATCACCGCCAAGTGGCCGCGCGGCGGGCGGCGGCACCCGGCAGCGGGCGTCGCGCTGGTGCTCCTCGGCCTCCTGGTCATCGGTGCCGCCTACGGAGCGATCACCGGCTCCGGGAGCGCGAGCGCGGCGCCGTCGCAGTCCGCCGTGCTGCGGGCGCAGATCAACGAGGGACGGCAGCTTTTCGTGGCCAACTGCGCCGCGTGCCACGGCCTGGAGGCCCAGGGCACCTCGGTGGCGCCCAGCCTGATCGGGGTCGGCGCGGCCGCTGTCGACTTCCAGGTGTCCACCGGCCGGATGCCCGCCCGGGAGCCCGGCCCCGAGATGCCCCGCAAGCCGCCCAAGCTCAACAGGCAGCAGACCCTTGCGGTCGCCGCCTACATCGAGTCGCTTGGCGGCGGGCCGCAGATCCCCTCATCCGCGCAGGTGTCCACCAAGGGCGCGAACCTGGCCCTGGGCCAGCAGCTCTTCATCGCCGACTGCGCCCAGTGCCACAACTTCGTCGGCGCCGGCGGTGCCCTGACCTACGGGAAGTACGCGCCGCCGCTGACCCAGTCGACGCCGACCCAGATCTACGAGGCGATGCTGACCGGCCCCGAGGCCATGCCGGTGTTCAACAACACCACGATCACGCCAGCGGAGAAGCGCGACATCCTGTCCTATGTCATCGCGACGCGGAACACGCCGAACCCGGGCGGGTTCAGCCTGGGCCGGATCGGGCCGGTGACCGAGGGCCTGGTCGCGTTCCTCGGGCTGCTGTTCTTCATGGTGCTTGTCGCCATGTGGATCACCGCCAAGCACGGAAAGAGCAAGGCTGACCATGAGTGACGCTCACCGCAGTTCCGGCGACCCGGGGCAGGACGAGCCGCAGGCTCCGCACCGGATCATCGGCACGCCGCCGCCCGCTCAGCAGCGCCGCCTGCTCGGCGGCGGGCCCGCCCTGACCGGCGGGCCTGGCGAGCCGGGCTCCGGTGCCAGCGCGGGCGCCGGCGGCGGGCCGGGCAGCCTCGCCGGGGACGGCGGCCGGCGGCGCGAGCTGCCCGCCAGCCCGGACAACATGACCAGGGCCAAGAACGCCGAGCGGATCGTCGCCGCGCTGTTCGTGCTGTCCATGCTCGCCTCGATCGGGTTCATCGCCGCCTATGTCGGCATCGAGGTCCGCTCGGTTGACGGTGCGCTTCGCTCTAACCTGTTCCTCGGCATGTCGATGTCGATCGCGTTCCTTGCCATCGCGGTAGGCGCGGTGATCTGGGTTCGGCACATCATGCCGACGGTGGAGCTCACCGAGGAGCGCCACCCGCTGCGCTCAACGGACGAGAACCGCGCGGCGTTCAAGGAGACCTTCACCGAGGGTGCCGACGCCAGCCAGTTCGTCAAGCGCCCGCTGCTGCGGCGGACGCTGATCGCCGCCTCCGTTCCGCTCGCGGTGGCCCCGATAGTGCTGCTCCGCGACCTCGGCCCGCTGCCGGGCACCACGCTGCGGCACACCGTATGGCGCAAGGGAATGCGGCTGCTGGCCTACGGCAGCAACCGGCCGCTCACGCCGGCGGACTTCAGCTCTCCGGGCGGGATGATCACCGTCGTCCCCGACGGCTACCAGGACAACCAGGATGCGCTGGCCGCGGCCACTGCGATCATCATCAAGTTCCGCCCCGGGGAGATCGTGTTCGGCAAGCCGATGGCGGCGCGGACGGGGAACGTCCCGCCGACCGGGTTCGTGGTGCCGAACTGGACGGTGGACAACATCGTCTGCTACTCCAAGATCTGCACCCACGTCGGCTGCCCGGCGGCGCTCTACGAGCAGACGACCCACCACATCCTGTGCCCGTGCCATCAGTCCACCTTCGACGCCACCCGCGGTGCCGAGGTGATCTTCGGCCCGGCACCGCGACCGCTGCCGCAGTTGCCGATCACCACGGACGCGCAGGGCTACCTGGTCGCGCAGAGCGACTTCACCGAGCCGGTAGGACCGAGCTTCTGGGAGCGGGGGTAGGCAGTCATGATCGCGTCGCACCGGAGGCGCGCCAGTGAACACGTGCCGGAGGCGTGCTGATGAGCGTTGAGCGTGGCCTGGAGGCCACCGGCAACTGGCTGGATGACCGGTTCCACGGGGCCCGGGGAATTCGGGTGTTCCTGCGGAAGATCTTCCCGGACCACTGGTCCTTCCTGCTGGGCGAGATCGCGCTGTACTCGTTCATCATCCTGCTGCTGACCGGCACGTTCCTGACCCTGTTCTTCAAGCCGTCCATGACCGAGGTCGTCTACCACGGTTCCTACACCCACCTGGACGGCGTCCGGATGAGCGAGGCATATGCCTCGACCCTCAACATCAGCTTCGACGTGCGCGGCGGGCTGCTCATGCGGCAGATCCACCACTGGGCCGCCGACCTGTTCATGGCGGCGATCATGGCGCACATGATCCGGATCTTCTTCACCGGCGCTTACCGCAAGCCGCGCGAGGTGAACTGGCTGATCGGGATCGTGCTGTTCACGCTCGGCATGCTGGAGGGCCTGTTCGGCTACTCGCTGCCGGACGACCTGCTGTCCGGTACCGGGCTGCGGATCCTCGAGGGCGTCATGCTGTCGATCCCGGTGGTCGGCACGTACATAACGTTCTTCCTGTTCGGCGGGCCCTACCCGGGCCAGGACATCATCCCGCGGCTGTACATCATCCACGTGCTGCTGATCCCCGGACTGCTGCTCGCCCTGATCTCGGCGCACCTGTTCATCATGTTCTGGCAGAAGCACACCCAGATGCCGGGCAAGGGCCGCACCAACACGAACGTCGTCGGCGCGCCGATGTACCCGTACTTCATGGCGAAGACCGGCGCGTTCTTCCTGTTCGTCTTCGCAGCCCTGGCTCTTGCTGCCACGTTCGTCCAGGTCAACCCGATCTGGCTGTACGGTCCGTACAATCCTGTGGGAATCTCGGCGGGGTCGCAGCCCGACTTCTACATGGGCTTCCTCGAAGGCGCGCTGCGCATGTTCCCGAGCTGGACCTGGTCCATCGGCAACCACTACACGGTCGCCTGGGACGTCTTCGTGCCCGCGCTGCTGCCGCTCGGCGCGTTCTTCACGCTGGCCGCGCTATGGCCGTTCCTGGAGCAGTGGATCACCGGCGACCGGGCCGAGCACCACGTGCTGGACCGGCCGCGCAACGCCGCCACCCGCACCGCGATCGGCATGGCGGTGATCACGTTCTACGGCATCTTCTGGCTGGAGGGCGCCAACGACGTGATCGCCGATCACTTCGATATCTCGCTGTACCTGACCACGGAGATCGCCAGGTATGCCGTGTTCATCGGCCCCGTCGTGGCGTACTGGGTGACCAAGCGGATCTGCCTCGGCCTGCAGCGCAAGGATCTTCACCTGCTGGAGCACGGGGTGGAGACCGGCATCATCCGCCAGCTTCCGTCGGGCGAGTACATCGAGGAGACCAGGCCCGTCGACGAGGAGGCCCGGGCGGTGCTGGAGTCCCGCAAGGTGCCGGCGGCGCTGCCCTCCGGCCCGTCCGCCGCTGACCAGGACGTGCCGCCGCCAGGCATGCGCGGCGCCATGGGCCGGGTCCGGGAGCGGATGCACCGCGCGCTGGCCGAGAGCGTCCCGCTGGATGGCCACGGCAACGGCTACGGGCCCCACGGCAACGGGCACGGAGCGCATGGTGACGGACGCGGTGACGGTCACGGGGAGGACCAGCCCTCAGTCGAGGGAGCGGGCTCAGGGCACCCCGAGGCCATCAGCGGAGACGACTCGCCGCAGGGCTCCTGACCGGGGACGGTCAGGAGGCCGCGCCGAGGCGACGGACGGAGGCAGGGTTCCGGAGAAGCACCGGGCCGCTGCCGAGGACCGGCCCTTGGCCGAGGACTGACCCTCGTGAGCCGCCCGGCACTCCGGACCGGCTCCGGGAGAGCCCGGAACACGCCACCTGGACACGGGCGATGCGCGGGATACCGCAGCGGCCCTGCCTGGGTCCGGGCCCGACCAGGGCCGCCGAAATCAGGCCGCCCGTCAGCACGATCAGCATGGCCAGGCAGGTCAGCACGCCGCCCAGGGTTGACCGGAGCAGGCCCAGCCGGCGGTGAAGACGCCAGAAGAGCAGGCCGGGATGCCGTTCCCTGGCTCGCACGCTCTCCCGTGACGGCATCGCCTCACCGGTCGTGAGGCGAGCGAACAACGCCATCTGCGCCGCCAGGTCCGGAGCTGAGCAGGAGAGCTCCGCCTCGAGCACGGTTAGCTCACGGCGCTCCCGAGCCCGCAGGCCCATCAGGATCACCTCGCTGACATCCTGAGCTAAAAATATCGTAGCACGATATTACAACGGCGCGCGGGCTCTCCGCACACCGCCCGGCAATTTCTATCGTGCTACGATATACATGATCTAGCTACTGGCCCTCCACCGGACCAACCGGCGAGGCTCACGCGAGGGGAGCAGACGATGTCCGCAGGTGACATTTCGGAGAGACTCCACGCTGCGCCTACGGCAGCCGAGCAGGCACCGCGGGCCCCGGCACTGGCAGACCCGGTCCCGGTCGGCATAGCAGGCTTTGCGATGACGACGTTCGTGCTGTCCTGCATCAACGCAGGCTTCTTCGGCGGGACCGCTAACACGCCGATGGTCCTCGGCCTGGCCATCTTCTACGGCGGGCTGGTCCAGCTCCTGGCCGGCATGTGGGCGTTCCGCCGGGGTGAGACGTTCGTGGCCGTCGCGTTCTGCTCCTACGGCGGCGGCTTCTGGCTGTCCTACTTCTTCCTTGTCTACTTCATCGCGCCGCACCTGGCGCCCTCGATCGCCGGCGACGCCGTCGGGCTGTACCTGCTGTCCTGGGCGATCTTCACCTTCTACATGACCATCGCCGCGCTGCGCACCAACGCTGCGGTGCTATGGGTGTTCCTGACCCTGACCGCTACGTACGTCATCCTCACGCTGGCCGAGCTGGGCATCGCGACATCCACGCTGCTGCCGATCGGCGGTTATGTCGGTATCACCTGTGGCGTGTCAGCCTGGTACGTCGCGTTCGCGCACGTCGTCAATGCAACGTTCGGCCGCGAGCTGATCCCCACCTGGCCGCTGGCCTGATCCCCGGTCGCACGTCCCGGCGACTGCCGGGGCGTGCGCTTGCCGGGCCGGCGCTCGTGCGCGGGCCGACGCTCGTGCGCGGGCCGGGCGCTAGTGCGCGTAATGGCCGCGGTAGTACTCGAAGACGAAGCCGATCGCCGCCAGGATCACCGCGAGCGCGCCGATGAGGAACAGCCACCACCCGACGGCTACGCCGACCGCCGCGAGCGCCGCAGCCAGGCCGAGGAACAGCGGCCACCAGCTATGCGGGCTGAAGAACCCGACTTCTCCGGTGCCCTGGTAGATCTCGCCCTGGTTGTCGTCCTCCGGCCGTGGCGGCAGCCGGCGCCCGGTGAAGCGCAGGTAGAAGCCGATTAGGAAGGCCAGGGCCACGGCGAGCGCGAGCGCCGTCGAGCCGGTCGGGTCGTGTGAGTAGTACCAGTAGACGACGTCGGCGATGCCGAAGAAGGCGGCGCATCCCAGCAGCAGGTAGCTTTCGACCTTCATGCCGTGACTCCTGACCCGCTCGGCGCCTGGCCTGCGCCCGGATTCCCGAGCCCGGCGTGGACTTCGCCAGGCGGAACCGCCCGGCCCGATCTCATGTGCGGGTAGTGCAGGTCGAACGCCGGCCGCTCGGAGCGGATCCGCGGGATCCGGGTGAAGTTGTGCCGCGGCGGCGGGCAGGTCGTCGCCCACTCCAGCGAGTTGGCGAACCCCCACGGGTCCTCGACGCCCTCGGGCACCCGCTCCCCGAACTTCCACGTCCAGTAGACGTTGTAGAGGAAGATGAACGTCGAGGCACCCAGCACGAACGCGCTGATCGAGGAGATGTCGTTCAGGGTTGTCGCGTAGTGCGGAAGGAACGGGTAGTTCGCCACCCGGCGCGGCATGCCGATCACGCCCAGCCAGTGCTGCACCAGGAACGTGCCGTTGAACCCGAAGAACACGCTCCAGAAGTGCCACTTGCCCAGGGTCTCGTTCAGCTTCTTGCCGGTCCACTTCGGCCACCAGAAGTAGAACCCGCCGAACATCGTGAACACGACCGTGCCGAACAGCACGTAGTGGAAGTGCGCGACCACGAAGTAGGAGTCCGACACCGCGAAGTCCAGCGGCGGCGAGGCCAGGATGACCCCGGTCAGCCCGCCGAACAGGAACACCACCAGGAACCCGAGGATGAACAGGTTCGCGGTCTCGAACGAAAGCTGGCCCCGCCAGATCGTCCCGCCCCAGTTGAAGAACTTGATCCCGGTCGGCACCGCGATCAGGAACGTCATGAACGAGAAGAACGGCAGCAGCACCGCGCCGGTGGTGAACATGTGGTGCGCCCACACCGTCAGCGACAGGCCCGCGATCGCGATCGTGGCGCCGACCATGCCCTTGTACCCGAAGCACGGCTTGCGGGCGAAGACCGGCAGGATCTCGGTGGCGATGCCGAAGAACGGGATCGCCACGATGTACACCTCGGGATGGCCGAAGAACCAGAACAGGTGCTGCCA